>Ga0070713_100000150_pt1 | contig 46676 bp, 35 predicted proteins | sample LARL82metaG_FD_65465 | JGI IMG/M metagenome (GOLD analysis project Ga0070713, IMG submission 65465) | Corn, switchgrass and miscanthus rhizosphere microbial communities from Kellogg Biological Station, Michigan, USA - LAR L8-2 metaG | ecosystem: Host-associated > Plants > Roots > Rhizosphere ... | reverse complement strand
AACGATCTCGACCGCCTGCTGCAGGCCACCGAGACGCTGCTCGCCTCTTTGGAGGTGCACTTCCACGCGACCGACGGCCCCAGCTTCCGCACTGTCCAGAACTTTTGCCAATCCGCTTAGGGGAGGGGGCCACAATGGCCTGGGAAACACGCAAAGGAACAAAAAGGCAGTATTACACCCGCTCTCGGCGCGTGAACGGACAGGTCCAGCGCGAATATCTCGGCTGCGGCGAGCTTGCTCGCCTCTCTGCTGAAATCGATACGTCGGCGCGTGAATCGCAGGTGAATCTCCGCAGGATAGCGGCACAGCAGCGGCTGCGCGAACAAGAACAGCGCGAGGCCATCTATGCCGCAATCCTGGCGCCGCTCGATGCTCTGGACGTTTTGTGTCGAGCGGCGATGCGACGAGAGCTAAACGCGGCAGGCTATCACCAACATCGTTGGGGTGAATGGAGGAAACAGCGTGGAGGAATCAGCAAAGGCGCAGTCACTAATAGTAGCGCCCACCACCAGGCCAGATCTGACGAAAACAGCATGGACGACAACAGAGCAGCGAGCGCTGCTGGCACGTGCCTACACGGGCGATAAAGCGGCGACCCACGAGCTTCGGGCAATGCTCGACGCGCACCCCGAGGTGGTACAGGCAGAAGGCGACCTGGCGCATCTGGCACACATCACCATGATCGCGGCAGTGGCGAGCAGTGATATCGTCCTGTCAGAGGTGTTGATACGGCGTGTAGTGCAGATGCAGACAGAATTAGAGGGTCCTCACCCTACGGCGCTGGAAAGTCTTCTGTGTGAGCGCATCGCGACGTGCTGGTTAGCCGTCTATCTCCTGGATGCCGCCAGCATCGAGACAGCCAATGGCGAGCGACCACCCGAGAACATCATTGAGCAGCACGAGCGGATGAAACAGAAGGCACACAAGCGCTACATCGAAGCCTGCCTGGCGCTGGCGAAAGTGCGTCGTCTGCTTCCCCGCCCTCGGCGCTAGCCAACGGCGGTGGCACGAACCCGCAGGTTCTGAATTTGTGTTACATCCATGCGAGATGCCCCGCTTCGGCCAACAGTCGCGCAGCAGTGATTCCCCTCTCCCGGCGTCAGCCGGGGGAGGGGCCAGGGGAGGGGGCCGGGGCCAATGTGCTGTGATACAATGCCGTCGAGAATGACCAGCGTGACCAATCCGTCGCATCACACCACAATGGGGAGCGAGCGATGAGCATACGCATCCTGATTGCCGATGACCACAGCGTGGTCCGGCAGGGTCTCAAAATGTTTCTGGGACTGGACCCTGAACTGGAGGTCGTCGGCGAGGCTGCCAACGGCGAAGAGGCAGTGCGCAAGGCTGGGGAGCTACACCCCGACGTGGTGCTGATGGACCTGCTGATGCCGAAGATGGATGGCGTCACCGCCACGGCCACGATCCGCCGCGCCCAGCCCGATACCGAGGTGATCGCGCTGACCAGCGTGCTCGAAGACGCGACCGTGGTCTCGGCGGTGCGCGCGGGCGCCATCGGCTATCTGCTCAAAGATACCCAGGCCGACGAATTGTGTGGCGCGATCCACGCCGCCGCCGCGGGTCAGGTGCGGCTCGCTCCGCAGGCCGCTGCCCGGCTGATGAACGAAGTGCGTACGCCCGAGAATCCCGACATGCTAACCGAGCGCGAGATCGAGGTGCTGCGGCTACTGGCGCAGGGGCAGGCCAACAAGGAAATTGCGCGCTCGCTCCATATCGCCGAGAAGACCGTCAAGACGCACGTCAGCAACATTCTCGCCAAGCTCGGCTTGCAGAGTCGCACGCAGGCCGCGCTCTACGCCCTGCGCGTCGGCATCGCGTCGCCCCAATCGACCGGCACGACCGGCCCAGCGATGTGACGGCCATGAGATGGGAAAGCCGCACGCTATGAGTGGACCCCGGAAGATGGAGGCGGAGAAGGATCCGAGCAGCGAGCGCCTCGCCCTGGCCATCGAGGGCGCCAACGATGGCCTGTGGGACTGGGACATTGACGCCAATACGGTCTACTACTCGCTGCGCTGGAAGGCGATGCTGGGCTATGCCGACGACGAGATATCCAATGCCTTCGACGAGTGGACGCGGCGCATCCACCCCGAAGACCGCCAGCGCTGCCTGGCCGCCATCGAGGCGCATCTGCGCGGGCCTGAAAGCGCCTATCGTCTGGAACACCGTCTCCGCCACAAAGATGGCTCGTGGCGCTGGATTCTCTCACGCGCGGCATCGCTCCGGGACGCCAGCGGCCGCGCCTATCGCATCGCGGGCTGGCATACCGATATCACCGCGCGTCGGTCACGTGAGAGCCAGGTGACCGAGCGCGAGCGGCAATATCACGACATCTTCGAGTCCACCAGCGATGGGCTGATCCTCAACGACCTGAAGACCGGGCGTGTCGTCGATGCCAATCCGGCTGCCTGCGCGATGCATGGCTACACGCGCCGCGAGTTTGTCGGGATGCACCCAACAACCTTCATCGCGCCGGAGTATCACGAAGCCTTCGAGCGCTATATGGACGCGGCGCGCGAAGGGCGCCCGTTTCGGACGCACGCCATCGATGTTCGCAAGGACGGCTCGCTGCTGCATGTTGAGATACACAGCTCGACGATTGCCTATTCAGGCCGGTCATATATGCTCAGCGTCGTGCGCGACATCAGCGAGCGTGTGGCCTACTACCGGGAGCTAGAGCGGCGCGTCCACGAGCGGACACAGGAGCTGACCACGCTACTCGAGATCGCTCAGAGTGTCGTCTCAACGCTGGAGCTGCAGCCGCTGTTGCATACCGTGCTCGATCAACTCAAGACGGTGGTGGACTACACGGGCGCGGCGATTATCGCGCGTCGTGGCGATATGCTCTCACTGCTGGATTATCGTGGGCCAGCGAGCGGCGATGAGATCGAGATAATGGAGCGTTCGCCGGATTTTCAGGAGGTCTTGCGCAATTTTCTCGACGAGCAGGAAGTGCGCGTGGTGGCCGACGTGCGCGGAGATGAGCCAGGGGCGGCGGCCTTTCGTCGGGCGGCGGGTGCGTACCTGGCGACAGAGTTTGCCTTTGTCCGTTCGTGGATGGGGCTGCCGTTGATCGCCAAGGACCGTGTGATTGGGATGCTGAACATCGTCCACGCCGAGCCTGATTATTTCACCGAGCGGCACGCCACGCTGGCGACGGCGGTGGCGGGCCAGGCGGCGGTGGCGCTGGAAAACGCGCGTCTGTACGAGCAGAGCAAAGATCTGGCGGCGCTCGAAGAACGCCAGCGGCTTGCCCGTGAATTGCACGACTCCGTCTCGCAGGCGCTCTTTGGCATCGCTCTGGGCGCGCGCACCGCGCGAACACTGCTCGACCGCGACCCGGCGCGAGCCGCCCAGCCCCTGGAATATGCGATGTCGCTGGCCGAGGCAGCGCTGGCGGAGATGCGCACGCTCATCTTCGAGTTGCGCCCCGAATCGCTGGCGAGTGAGGGGCTGATTGTGGCGCTGGAGAAACTGGCAGCCGCGGCGCGTAGCCGTCACCATATCGAGGTCAACATGACATTGATGGATGAGCCGCCGATCTCGCTGGACGCCAAGGAGGCGCTCTATCGCATCGCGCAGGAGGCGCTGCAAAATGTGGTCCGGCACGCGCAGGCCACTGAGGTCACGCTCAGCGTCGCCCAGAAAGACGCCGATGAGCTGGTGCTGGATATCCGCGACAATGGCATTGGCTTCGATCCATCGGAGAGCTTTCCCGGCCGCCTGGGCCTGAACTCGATGCGTGAGCGGGTGATGCGGCTGGGCGGCGTCTTTACACTGGAGAGCACGCCCGACCAGGGCACACATATCAGGGCGAGCATTCCGCTGCTGCCAACGGACGCCATCGAGAAGCCGGGTTGACGCAGACAGCCAGGCGGCCAGGCGGCACGGCCCCACGCTATGGGCGACCCCTTGACCAGCGGCTGGTTTTGGGGTAGGATGGAAGTGTTCCGCGGGAGTGGCGCAGTGGTAGCGCAATTGCTTCCCAAGCAATGGGTCGCGGGTTCGAATCCCGTCTCCCGCTCCAACCCGAATTTTTCCGGGTTCCGAGCGTCGCAAAAGTCCATAGTCCTAAGTCCCCATGCCAGCATATTTAACGGGTATGGGGATTCGTGTTTTTCGCTCCCTGTCTTCCCGCTTCTGTCTCGCTTCTGTCTCGCTTCTGTCTCGCTCTTGCCCTCTGTCGCCGCATCGCCTGCAGTCGCTGGCAGCACAGTGGCAGCACAGTGGCAGCACAGTGGCAGCACAGTGGCAGCACAGTAGCCGAACAAGGACCGCACAGTGACCGCACAGTGACCGCATTCGGACCGCATTCGGACGGCACTGCGATCCAACGACGGCACCATCGTGAGCGCACTGCGGCCAACACGCGCCAACCTCCACCAGTTCATCCGCCGGATGGCCAATGCGTCAGCTGTCGCGACAGCACGCAACAACGCTCGCCCATCCATGCCAGGCATGCATAAGTCGAGCAGAACAACCAGACGTTCCTTGCTGCGGCGGAGGTGTTGTAACGCCAGCTTGCCGTCCGTAGCCTCATAGACCGTATAGCCGTGATAATGCAGCAGATCAGTCATGGTCTCGCGGATGTTGGCGTCATCCTCAATGATGAGTACCTGCTGCGTGGCGACGGTCATGTCTAGCTGACTCCCTGCCTGACGATGTCTCAGGCTCTCTTGGCCATTGGCATCTCGGTGCACCTTTGGCTAACAGACTTGAGGTCGCCCGCTGATTGTAGGGGATGCGTGCGCGCGTTGGCAATTTACATGGTGGCTAACGTCCTTGGGGCGGCTGACCTTTGCCATGTAGCGCAATATCCCATTCATCTCAGTTCCTTACCTCTGAGATCTTTGCCGCCAGGCGCGAGGCATATTGCTAGACTTGACATGACCGTTGCATAGATTCTCTCTGCATTCTCTCAACCTCCCGAGAGGCTATTCGCCAAGCCAAGGAGCGGGCAGAAGCTACGACAGTGGTTTGTTCCACTGCTACATTCGATACCGGAATTCCGACGCAAGCGGTGCTCCTTACCGCAAGCACGATTAGGCATCATACGCGCTCGATTGTGCTCTCGGACCAGATAGCACAGCGGGCAGCAGGTACAGCCTCACAGTCACGTCGCTGCAGCCGTGACGACGATGCTACTGTGGCAGATGGTATGGGATGTTGAACACCACTACGCCTGCATCCGAGTAGAGCGCCAGTTTGAGTCGCAAGGCAGTCTGATTGTGAAGCAGGCTCTCCCACCAATGCGCTGGAACAAATTCCGGCAACAGGACGCTGACGGTTCTCTGCGGGTTGACGTCGCGCAACATTTCAATGTAGCGCACAAGGGGAGGAACGAGCGCACGATAGGGGGATTGGAGCACTACCATCTGTGGACGCTCCTGTACGAGAGCCCGCATGCGAGCATACTCAGCCCGCCCCTCAGGCGTTTCTGCCGCCATTCTCGCCGCCTCCACGGCCCGCTCCAGAGTGGCCTGCTGCTCGGCAGCCCACTGGTCCCACTCGTTGCGAAATGCCGTTTCGTCTGCCTTATCCATCGCCGTATGTACTGCGACGACTGGCTGTATCAGGGAGCGGGCATAGGCTAAGGCCTGGCATGCTGGGCGGTTGAGCTCAGCAATTGGCACGACCAGTACATGACGCAGATCTTGTGCATGTAGCGGTGTGAGCGCTTTGGTGTGGCGCTGGACAAAGCTATAATGCTTGGAAATGCCGCGGAAGAGCAACACCAGCAGTGGGACAAGCAGCACCACGATCCATGCGCCGCGGTCGAACTTGGTAATCGTGATGATCGCTGCCACGATCGCCGTTGCGACCGCTCCAACGAGGTTGATACCCAGTGACCGGCGCCAGTTCACGCCAGCCCGCGCGCGCAAGCGGTACCAGTGCACGACCATGCCACTCTGCGAGAGCGTAAACGCCGTGAAGACGCCCAGCGCATACAGATTGATGAGGGCTTCCGTACTGCCATGAAACACGATGAGCAAGATGGACGAAAGTGCGGCCAGTATGATGATCCCAGTGCTGAAGGCGAGTCGGTCGCCTCGGAAGGCGAACTGATGCGGCAGGAAGCCGTCACGGGCGAGGATCGAGGAGAGCCGCGGAAAATCGGCAAAACTGGTATTGGCTGCCAACACCAGAATCAGCAGCGTTGCAAACTGCACGACATAATAGACCCACGCAAACGGGCCGACAAAGAGCAGGGCGGCGATCTGCGAATCGAGCGTCGGGTTCTGGTTGGGATGCGGCACGATCCCGAAACGCCAGGCGAGGTAGGTCGTGCCCAGATAGAAGATTGCCAGAATGGTGACCATCGCCACCAGGGTGCGCGCCGCATTCTTCGACTCTGGTGGCTTGAAGACCGGTACAGCATTCGAGATGGCCTCTGTGCCCGTCATCGCGACGCAGCCTGAGGCAAAGGCGGTCAAGAGCAACAAAGGACCCATGTGTTGGGGCGCCCATCCGAGCGCGGCCGGTGACTGGTGTGGCGCGATGGCGCCAAACGGGCCGCCGGGTGAAAATATTGCGTGGAATATGCCCGTGAGAATCATGATGGCAAAGGCGCCAATGAAAAGATAGGTCGGTGCAGCGAAGATTGTCCCCGACTCCCGAATGCCGCGCAGATTGACTACCATGATCACCGCAATGAAGACGACCCCTAACTCGACAGAGAAATTGTTGAGGGCCGGTAGCGCCGAAACCATGGCGTCAACACCGGAGGAGACGCTGACCGAGACCGTGAGCACATAATCAATTAGCAGCGCTGCCGCTGCGATCAAGCCAGGCAGAACTCCTAGGTTATCTCGTGCCACGATATACGAGCCACCGCCATTCGGATAGGCATGGATGGTCTGGCGGTAAGAGACGCCAACGATAATCATCAGCGCTACAATGCACGCAGTTATCGGCAGGTTCTGCGTCAAGGCTGCGGTCCCGGCGCCGATGAGGATAGCGAGCGAAGCCTCCGTGGCATAGGCGACGGAGGAAATTGCGTCGGAGGAGAGCACCGCCAGCGCCTTGACCTTGGTTAGTCGCTCATGCACCTGCTCGGCCGTTGTCAGCCGCCGCCCAAGTAGCACCCGGCGCACCCGCTCATAGCCACGCCCTATCTGGCTCTGTGGCTGTAAGCTACCTTCGGTTGCTTCGAAGACCTGGTCTCCACGGGGGAGAAATGCGCTGGTCTCGGACTGAGAGGGCAGCCGTCGTCGCACGTAGCGGCGGCCCAAGCCCGCGCCGGGCATAACCATCTGCTGCTCATGCCCAGGGAGCATAACCTCCTCAATGTACTGCCGACCAGCGCCTCCTACCAATGGGACAGCCCCCGCGAACGAAGACGATGAGTGCTCTGCAGGAGTGGCGGTGGCTGGCGATGGCACAGCGGCCTGTTGCGGCTGTCGCAGCTGGCCCTGCTCTCGACGATTTCGTCCCAGTTTCCCGCGCGAGTCAGATTGCCGAGAGTCCACGGATTCTTGTGTCCCTCGGATGCGGATGCGCAGATAGGTATCACGCAACGAGGCTCCGTGGACGATTTCGCGATTTTGCGTGGCCGTTGTCTCCGCGGCCGCTCGCTCACCAGGAGGAGCTTCTGGCTCTTCCTCCCCCTGCGCTCCTTTTTCACTGGGCTGCGTTGGTTGGTTACCGCTGTTCTGCTCGCTGATAGGTCCCATACACCTGTTTTCCCCAAGCCTGCGGTCAGCAGCGAGCCATCAACGTCAGGCCTCCCCCTGCTTATCCGCTGTTGAGAACGATAGCCCAAGACACGGCCCTGATGTCATAAAGATTTCGTAAAGATTTCAGAGGTTCGAGACCAGAGAGTTCCACTGGAGTTGACCCAGCGGAAGCGGGCCGCAGATGAACGCTGCCAGTGCGACCATATATGTCGGAGACCGACATATATGGTCGCCAGCATAACGAAATGGGCCGTTTGTTCCTATAGCCAGGCACTATGCGCATGGGTACAGTGCGCGGTCTCATGTAACCACAGGTAATCGGCGCTGTCGCGCAAATCGGCGTGGCGACTGCCTCTTGACAGAAGCAAGCAATCTTTTATGCGCTATGAGAATAACGACACCCTGCAGTGGGTTCGGGCTGCTCGCGAGACCATCGAGAGTGCGATCGAAGGCCAACAAACAAGAGGACGCAAACAGCCCGTAGCGCGCACACGTTGAGCGCCACTATTCTGATTAGTCGAAAAACAATCCAAAGTACATTTGGCAGGAGCGAAAACCATCTCCGACGTATCTCGACGTCTAGCGCGCCATTTTACCCCAACTCGTGCCAATCAAATCTCAATTAAGGCGAATTACCAGCAAAATCGACAGGCTGCCCGTTCACATTTTCCAAGAACCGATAGCGACTTCAAGCGACTTCAAGAGATTTTCCCGATACTTCAGTCTTCAGAAACCTTTAACAGCCTAGTCGGCTCGCTACTTATCGTGATATTCTCTCCCCAGGTTTGACGCGTGCCGGTCCCCTTGCCTACACTCTTTGTGGCTGACGAGGCGGAAATGGGGACGTGAAGCGGGTTTGCGGCAGCAGAGGGCGGCATTTTGCGAGGGCAGGAACGACCCGATGGTTCCCAAGCAATGGGTCGCGGGTTCGAATCCCGTCTCCCGCTCCAAGAGCCTCCAGGCTTGGCCTGGAGGCCTTTTTCTTCGGGCTACCTCAAAGCAATTGCCCTATGAGACAAGGTGAGTCTTCCCCGGTCATCGAATGGCGCGGGCCGTTAACCGATGGCCACCTCTGTATGCATATGGCCGATCTTGCCCTCTTGACGCTCCTGGACGCATCCACGTAATCTTGTAGAACATATGTGCCTGAAAGAAATACGCCCGTTTGCCTGCGTGTGCCTGAACGCGGCGGATACGGTAGATGTGAGGGGACAGTGGCAACGCGTGGTTCGCGTCTTTACCTGCCTGACGCCGCTGATTGAAGCGCATCGTGCGTCACAGGCGCTGATCCTGGCGCTTGGGGGGAGCGAGCGTTTGCTACTGCGCAGAACCACCCCTGGCGGAGACGCAATAGATCAGGTCTGGCCGCTGCTGGCACAAGCGGTTGCCCAGTTACTCATCGAAGCCGTTCCACCACAGCATGGTGGGCAGTCGGTCGGCGTGGTGGGGCTTGGGCCGACGCGGACCCTGGCGTGGCTGGCAGCATCCATACTGTCCGGCACAGACACGGCAGTTGTGCTGCCAGGGCAGGAGCGCGCATTCCTCGCGCCACTCCCTGTGACGCTGCTGCAACAGGTGCCCGATGCGACAGAGATCGTCTCACTGGCCAATATGGTAGCTGCGCTGGAGATATCAGGCATTCGCACGCTGGGCCAGCTCTGGCGTCTCCCGGTGGAGGCGCTGTCTCGGCGATTTGGCGCGGATGGCGGCCTTCTCGCTGCGCTGGCGTCTGGGAGCGATCTGCGTTCGTTGCGACGCGTTGAGAATGCACAATGGCTCGGCGCGCGGCTGCACTTCGAGCCACCGCTGGCCGCACAGCAGCTTCCGCTAGCGCTGGGACCACTGGCGGAGCGACTGGCGCTCACGCTGGCCCAACGCGAGCTTGCCGTTGGGAAGGTCGCCCTGATTATTGAGAGTGATGCAGGAACACGAATGCAGGCTCTACGACGGCTCAAGCATCCGCTTGGCACGACACGGGCGCTGCTGGAGGTGACGGAGCGGCTGCTGGCCGGGATGCTGGCTGATGCAGCACCGAATAGTGAGGCGGGTATAGTGCCTGATGTACCGCTTCCGGTAGAAGGCGAGCGGTATGTCGCGCTCCGGCTCCGCGTTGGGGGGCTACATCCGGCGACAGCGGAACAACGGCGGCTCTGGGCAGTGGAGCAGCAACAGGCAGGCGTCGAACGCATCGAGCGGATGACGGCGGCATTGCGGGCGCTCCGCGGCGGAAAATATGCCGATGATCTCCTCCGAGTTGACCTGCACGCGCCCGATGCCGTGCTCCCTGAGGAGCGCTATCGGTTCACGCCTCGGCAATCCTGACGCCAGATTGCCTGTTGCTCATACACTCACATGTGCTCCTGAGGAGACCATTCCATGGCGCGGCGCTATGGTGAGCCGATTACAGTGATCGCCTGCGATGGGCAGCCCATCGCCTTTACCTGGCGCGATGTCACCTATCGCGTACAGACCATCGGCGCGTGGCGGCTTTCCACGCGCTGGTGGGAGGTGGAGTCTGGCGCCGCGGTAGACCGCCGCTACTTCCGTGTCCAGGCGCCCGACCACCAGATCTTCGAAATCTACTGCGAGCCAGGCGAGCTGGGCGAGCGAGGAGATGGCGCCCACGCTGAGCGCTGGGTGCTCGATGTCTGCCTGGACTGAGCAGCAGAGCAGACTACAGCGCAGGCCTGTTTACAGCGCTTTAGCCGCGCATCTTGAGATCTCTTACCTGTGCATCGAGGAAGCGCGCAATCGCCGGGTACGCTTTCACGCGGTTGGCGCGTTTGATCAGGCCGTGGCCCTCATCCTCAAAGCGCAGATATTCTACCGGCACATTGCGCGCGCGCAACGCCGCGACGATCTGCTCCGCCTCCCCCACCGGCACGCGCGGATCGTTCGCCCCATGGACGACGAAGAGCGCGGCAGTGATCGCGTCGGCATGGTGGATCGGCGAGATCGCTTCGAGGAAGTCGCGGTCGTTCTCCAGGCTGCCATACTCCGGCTCGCGTAGCTTGCGCCGCCAAGGTCCGGTCTGCTCCAGGAAGGTGACGAAGTTGGCGATACCGACGATATCGACGCCCGCCGCCCAGAGATCGGGATAGGTCGTCAGCGCGGAGAGCACCATAAAGCCGCCGTAGCTGCCGCCCATCACGGCGATGCGCTTCGGATCGGCGATCCCCTGCTCGCCCAGCCAGCCGACCGCCGCCGCGAGATCGGCCACTGAGTCCATCCGCAGCCGCACATCGTCCAGGCTCTGGTAGAGGTAGCCGTAGCCACTGCTGCCCCGCACGTTCGGCGCAAGGACACCATAGCCATGCGCCGCCAGATATTGGATCACCGGGTTGAATGCGGGCCGCGTCTGGCTCTCTGGCCCGCCGTGCACATAGACCACGACGGGAAGCTGGCGTGGCTCAGTGCCGCGTGGCAGAAAGAGGTAGGCAGGAATCTGCCGGTCGTCGAACGTCGGGTAGCGCACCAACTGAGGCGAGAAAAACGCCTCGTCGGGAAGCCCACCGCGCGCGCTCCGTGTCGCGGGCGTGAGCGTCTGGCTGGCGATATCCCACAGCCAGATATTCACCGCGTCATTGGGCGGAGCGAAGGTGAAGGCAAGGCGCGCGCCATCGGGCGACCACTGCGCGCCTACGACCACCCCCAGCGGCAGATCGGGCGATGGCAAGCTCGTCCGCCCCTCCCAGCCAGACGAGATATCGAAGAGCTCGATCCGTGAGGCGCCATCGACGTTGGTAACTAGCGCCAGCCGCTGGCCGTCGCGTGAGAGCGCCAACCCCTCGGCGTCCCACAGGTCCTCGCGCAGATAGGTCATCTCTGCCGTGGCCAGATCGAGCCAGGCCAGCGAGAGAAACTGGCGGCCACGGTCGCTGAGCAGGTAGAGCCCCCGCCCATCCGCCGACCACTGCGGAGAGATATGGCGCGCCGGGCCGCTCGTGTCGCCATCGACCTCGGGCGTCAGTTGCCGGACCGCGCCAGACGCCGTATCTACCTGTAGCAGGGCGTTGCGTACATTCGAGTCGAGGCGCTGCACCAGCACCGAACGCCCATCTGGGGCATAGCTGGCGGGATAGTTGGTGCCGTCGTGCTGCAGCAACAGGCGTGGCGCGGCATCCAGATCATCTACGGGGCGCTCGTAGATGTCGAAGAAACGCGCATCGCGGGCATTGGTCGCATAGACAATGCGCGCGCCATCGGGTGACCAGCCATTGCTGGCGGAGCCATCCTCCTGCCCGCCGCCGAAGACATGAATCACCTCTGGTTGATTGGTCAGCGGGACCAGCTCAGTGCTCGTTGAGCCATCCCTCTCTTCACGCAGACGCATCAGGAAGAGTTGGGTGCGCTCGTTGCCGCCCACGTCGCCGCTAATGATCAACTGGTTCTCGACTGGTGAATACGATGCGCCCGCGATGCGCTCACCGCCAAAGGTCAATTGCTCTGGCCAGGGGAGTGGCCTCTGACTCTCCTGGCCATCTCCCGCTGCTGCGGGTGCGACCGCTATACCCCAGACCTCAGCAACTCCTGTGATGTCGGTCAGGAAGGTAAGGCGACGCCCATCCGGCGAGAAGCTGACGCCACTGGCGGAGCGCACGTTGAGATAACGCACGAAGTCGGGTGGGTTGTGAGGCAGGCCATCGGTCATCTTCGTCTCCATACGGTCGTCACGTGCTGCGGTCATCGAAATCCTCCTGAAGATCAAACTCACACGCTACGGGAAGCGGCGCCTGGATGGTCGCACTCATGACATTTCATAGCTCTTCATAGCTCTTCATAGCTCTTCATAGCTTATTGGACACCGCTGTACGGTGACAATCGGAGGGACCAGCGCGTCTTCTACCCCGTCGGCGATAGGCGGGCAATACTCTTTGTGGATGTGTGCCAGGCGCGAATTGAAAGTCCTGATTGAAAGTCCTGACAGTAGAGCAGGGCACACGACGACCAGTGGGCGCTGGTGGGGGCTTGCCGCCAGTGGTAGCAACGCGACATGCTGGATATTCCAGCGAGATGCCAACCGCGACACAGAAGTCCACATCTGGAAACCCTCCGGCTGAGGGGATGAAACGCGATGAAATACGATGGAGACGCATAGTAGTATCATAGGGAAGGCTCACACACCGCGCATTTCCTGGTGCGAGCTCCACTGCCACACCCCTTTCAGCTTCCGCGCGGCAGGCAGCTCCATCGAGGCGCTGGTCGCGCGGGCCACAGCGCTCGGCATGTCCGCCCTCGCTATCACCGACACCATGACGCTCGCGGGCGTCGTCCGCTTTCACCGGGCCTGCAAATCCGTCGGGATACGCCCCATCACCGGCTGCGAGCTGGTGGTGCGCCATCCCGACGGTGCGCTGGGAACGCTGATTGCGCTGGCGAAGAATCAGCAGGGCTATGCGCACCTATGCCAGATGCTCACCACGGCCAACCTCGGTCTTGATCCCTCTGATTCCCATGTACTGCCAAGTGTCACGCTTGCCGATCTGGCGGCCCATCGCACCGGGCTGACACTGCTGATCGGCGGCTGTGACGGCGCAGTCCAGCGACTGGCCGCCGACGGACGGATGTTGGAAGCCCGTGCGCTGCTGGAACAGTATATGATGGTGCTGGGGCCGGATGATCTCTCCGTTGAGGTCCAGCATCACCTTCTGCCTGAATCGGCTCTTGTGCTGGCGCGCATGACGCATCTCGCCTGTGAGGTGGGCCTCCCATGTCTGGCCAGCAATGGCGCCCGCTATGCCACTGCCGAAGACTGCGCGGTGTATGACCTCGCCACCTGCATTCGTCTCGGGATCGAGCTAGACACGCCCCACCACGAGCGCCCACGCAACTCCGAGCAGCATCTCAAGGACGAAGAGACGCTACGCCCCCTCCTGGCCGACGCGGTCCCCGATGCGCTCGCCCACGCCGCTCAGGTGGCTGCCACCTGCTCTGTCGAATTGCTCGCCAATGTCTGCGTTCCGCCCGCGATGCCCCTGCCCGGCGGCGAGACACCCGCCAGCTACCTGCGTGGGCTCTGCCAGCAAGCCCTGCCCGCACGCTATCCGGTGCGTGAGCAGCGCGCCAATGCCGCGGCCCAGTTGCGGAAAGAATTGGATGTGATTGGTCGGCTCGCCCTGGAAGAGTTCTTCCTGGTCGTCTGGGACATCATCCGCGAGGCCAGGGTGCGCGGCATCCGCTGCGCCGGACGGGGTAGCGCCGCCAATAGCCTCGTCGCCTATCTGCTCGGTATTACGGCTGTGGACCCTCTGGCTCATCACCTCCTCTTCGAGCGCTTCCTCAACGTCGAACGTCAGACCATGCCCGATATCGATGTCGATGTGCAGTCGAGTCGCCGGGAGGAGCTGATAGCCTACGTTGAGTCCACCTACTCCGAGCAGCACGCCGCGATGGTCGCCAATGTCGTCACCTACCGCCTGCGCCTCGCCGTCCGCGACACCGCCAAAGCCCTCGGCTTTGCGCTTCCCCTTATCAGCCAGTTGACGAAACGTTTGCCGCCCTTTGGCCGCTGTTCCGATATTGGCCGCTATGAGGATGTATTGCGGAAGGCGCTGAGCAATACACCGGAGGGCCACCAGTGGGAGCGACGCTTGCGCGTGCTTCTGGCAATCGTGCCCCGTCTGGAGGGCTTTCCGCGCCATCTCTCGCTGCACAACGGCGGACTGCTGCTCACCCGCGCCCCACTGACTGATGCTATGCCGGTGCGCCGCTCGGCCAATGGCGTCCGCGCCGTCGAGTTGGATAAAGACGACGTCGAGGCGCTCGGCTACATCAAGTTCGACCTGCTGGGTTTGCGCACCTTCGACGCGCTAGAGCGTTGCCTGGCGCTCATCGAGCAGACCGAGGGGAAGCGCCCAGCGATAGATAATCTACCGCTGGATCAGCCCGACGAGAAGACCATGGATCTGGTGCGCCGCGGGCAGACCCTGGCGGTCTTCCAGATCGAATCTCCGGCGCAGTGGAACCTGCTTGCGCGCACTCAGCCCCAGACATTCGACGATCTGGTGATCCAGACAGCGCTGTGCCGTCCAGGGCCCATCCAGGCAGGGATGGTCCATCCCTACATCGCTCGCCGCGCGGGTCGTGCTCCCGTGCGCTATGCCCATCCAGGCCTGGAACAGATCTTGAACGATACGCTGGGCATTGTCCTCTACCAGGAGCAGGTGCTCGAAATTGCCCATGTCGTCGCGGGCCTCTCCTATGGCGACGCCGATGGCTTCCGTAAGGCCATGAGCCATTACCGCACCTCCAGCGAGATGGAGGGCATGCGCGCCCGCTTCGTGAACGGCGCGGTGGGGCAGGGTATTCCCTGTGTGACTGCGACGCGCATCTTCGAAGAGATCGCCTGTTTCGTCGGCTACGGTTTCTGTCGCTCGCATGCCGCCGCCTTTGCCCGCACGATTTATCAGACGGCCTGGCTCAAGGCCCACTACCCCGCACACTATCTCGCCGCCTTCCTCGCCAGCCAACCCGCCGGATTCTTCCCTGCCGCCACCGTGCTGGAAGAGGCGAAGCTGCTGGGCATCCCGGCGCTGCCAGTGGATATCCAGGCAAGTTCGGCGGCCTTCGCCGTCGAACGAGGGGCGGGTGAGTACGCTATCCGCATTGGCCTGCTTCAGGTCAAAGGCGTCGGTGAAGCGCTGGCCGAGGCGATTGTGGCCGAGCGCGACGAGCATGGCTCGTATCGTTCATTGGCCAGCTTCTGTACGCGGGTAGGAACGAAAGTACCGCTGCGGCGCGAGGCAGTAGAGGCACTGGTGGCGGCTGGGGCATGCGATTGTTTTGGCATCCCACGGCGGCGGCTGGTCTGGCTGCTCGGCGAACGCTGGGCGAGCTGGTCCATCGGACTGGCCATGCCACAGCGACGGTGGCGCCATGCCAAAGGACAGTTGCCACAAGCACAAGCACAAGCACAAGCACACCAGGCGGCACTACCCTGGGCCTGGGACGACGAACAACCGACAGATGCGCCGAAATTACCTCCACTGACGCTGGAGCAGGAGGTACAGCTCGACCTGGCAACACAAGACCTCTCAGCGCGCCCGCATCTGCTGACCTTCCAGCGTAAAGCTTTACGCGCTGCGGGATTCCGCACACTAGCTGAGCTTCGGCAGGCGCCGACGGGACACCGTGCCTGCGTTGCCGGGCTGACCATTAGCGCACAGCGGCCTCCGACCGCCAAGGGCATGGGCTTTATCGTTCTGGAGGATGAGACCGGGCGCGTCCAGGTCGCGCTCCCCCCGCAGTTAGCTGAGACATTGCGCCCCGCGCTGGCGGAGTCCCGCATCCTGGCAGTGGCGGGCAAGGTGGAGCGCTCGGTCGGGCATGTCACTCTGCTCGCGACGCGGCTTCAGCCCTACACGTGGGTAAGTGCGAAGGGCGCGACACGAAAGAGGCAGCAAGATGACCAAGACGACCAAGATGACGCGCCATCACCCGTGCGAGACGCCCGAACCCTGGCAAACGGCTCGTTCGGACATCAGGGGAACTACCGTGTAGCCAGGCCGTAGGTAGATTGTTCCCACCCGGGATGGCCAGCAAGCTAGCTGCGCTACGTGGCGTGTGGCGCAGTCTACTGGGGCCGATTTTTCCTGAATTACTCCCTGTTTGCCGCCCCCAGGACATTTCGGTAGCCCTCATTGACGGCAGAGCTTGCCACGCTTGTATCATGACTGAATCTGATCTGGCGTGGCGTCAGAAATCACCGCTGGCTATCTCTAGCGATAGCTAAGCGCGCGGTGACGCAAGCAACACAAGCAACGCAAGCAACAAGGATGTGGGCCTACGCTCTCCCGAACTCCTGGGAAGGACTACCTCGTGACGCAGCACGGTTGGCATTTTGACGCGATGGACGAATCACTGCCGCATCGTAGCTGGCCAACCGACCCAGAGGGTAGTGGGTCCAGCCGCCAGAGGCCGCGCCACTTGCGGCCCTATGTGATGCCTGAGCCCCAGGCACACGGCGTTCGCAGCGCCAATGCCCCAGGCAGCGATCTGCTGGACGACCGGGATGAAACCATCATCCAGACCCGGCCTCGTGGTGGAATGCTCGTCGGTGCGGGCGTCTCTGTGGACGCGGTAAAAATTCGGCAGGATCCATGGCGCCAGGGAGACGAGGGGGATGAGGGGGATGAGTGGAGTCCCGGCACATCATCGTGTAGTAGAGAGCGGGCGGCGACGATCGCGCGGCCACTGGTCAATCGCGCGGTCATACGGCGCGACGGCCAGCATGAGGCCGCCGACGCGCACACGACACTGACCATTATTCCGGCGACGCGCCCGCAGGTTGTTCTGCCAGGCGCGAAGAACCAGCCCCCGCCTAGTCGCACGGGACGAACGGCTGCCGGTGTTGTGCGGACCCTGCTGATCTCGCTCGTGCTCTACTATGTGCTCTCGTCCGGCCTGCAGGTTGTTGGCCAATCCGGTCTGCCACTTGCGCCATTTCCCTGGGCAGCCAGCAATGGCGCCGCGTCTGGTGTTGTCGCGTCTGTGGGCGGCGTTCAGACAGCCTACCGTTTTGATGGCAAAATGGCGAGCCGCGTCCAACCGATGACGCAGATGAAGCGTGTCGATCTCTATGACAGCAGAGCGCAATTCAATCAGTGGGCTGGCTCCGCATGTAGCGCGGCCTCTCTCGCCGAGGTCTTGACCGCCTATGGCCTGCCGCATATGACCATCGGACGCATGATCCGCGAAATGGGAGCCGACATCTCGCCAGCCTGGGGACTGCTCACCTACAACGCCTTCAACAAGGTCGTCTCCAAGTACGGCCTGCGCGCCGACGTGTATCTCGCCGACAACCCGCTTTCCTATAAGCAGATGCTCTATCTGACCAATACGCTTGGTATTCCTGTCCTGGTCAACATGCGCGCAACCACAGGCTACTATCATTACCTCTCCGGCGGCCACATTCTGGTCATGACCGGCGGCAATAGCTCGAGGATCCGTCTCACCGATTCGTCACTCTACTACATCAAGTCGCTGCCGATTGGCACCTACAACCAGATGGCGCGTCCCCGCAATGTAGTCATCGTTCCCAAGAATTTTCACTACAAACTGCCGTGATAGCGCTATGGACGACACTGGCGGATTACTTCAACCGTGCCCCTGGTTGAGCGCAAGGCGTTGGTTTTACGTGTCAGTCAGAAGAGGGAGCCGGACAGTAAATCGAGTACCCTGTCCAGGGACGGAGTCCGCGGTCAATGTACCGCCATGCGCCTCGACAATGCGGTGTGACACGTAGAGCCCCAGGCCAATACCCAGTGATCGATGTCCCTTTACGTATGGCTCAAATAGTCGGGGAAGCACTGCTGGCGGTATTCCTGGGCCATGGTCCTGGACGACCAGCGTTGCCCAATCAGTCGCCGAAGCGCTCTCTGAATCAGTTTCCGCTGGCCGCTCGGTGTCGACGGATACCGAGATTGACGTCCCTGGTCGCGTATGTTGGAGCGCATTCTGAAGCAGATTTTCAATCACCTGCCGCAACCTTGCGGGATCAGCCTGAACGATGACATGGGGCTCTCCACGCACATCAATAGCAGTTCGAGGGGTACTCAGGAGCATGGCGGTAGTCTTTACCAGCGCCGTGAGGTCGCACATTTCTGGCTCAATCGCGAAGAGCCCATGTTCGAGTCGAGCTGTATCAAGCAGATTCATAATTAGCCCTTGCAGACGCGCGATGTTAGCTAGCATGGCCTCTATCTCTTTGGAATCGCTCTTATTCCCCTTCCGTGCAATATTTCGGCGCAACAGCTGCAACCGTAACGAGAGCGGCGTGACAAGATTGCCCAAATCATGGGCAAGCACAGTGATCAACTCATCGGCAGTCAATCGCCGCGCCTCCTCAGCCGCCGAAATGGTCAGCTGCTCGACAAGCTCGGCCCGATGCACTACCAGTCCTACCCATCGAGTCGCCGCCTCAAAGAACCTTCGATCACGCTCGGAGAAAGCGTCTTCGAGCGCCGAGGCTGCCTGAAGCACGCCCCTGCGATCGCCGCCGACCTCCAGCACAGCTGCCAGCAGGGAGCGGACTCCAAGCTCCTCGGTAATTCCTCGCAACATCGCTGGATCGCGGTCCGCATGGCCCGTCGCATAGATCTCACCCGTCTGGAATACCTCGACGAGCCGACCACCATCGGCAATCGCCAGCCGATCCAGACCAAGCTCGACCTCACGTTTCGACATGGGGGTGTCGCTCAAGCCAGCTACCTGCAAAGTATGATTCTCAGGGTGATAGAGAAAGAGGTCTACTTTTTCGGCGCTTGTCGCCTCGCCGACGAGATGTGCCGCGGCGTTTAATGTCTCAGTCACGTTTGTGGCGTCAAGCCGGAGCATTCGCTCAAGCGTCGTCAATAGGCGCTCTGCGGTATCCTGCGCTTCATCCTCACGCTCTTGTCTGGTATCTCCCATCGCGATATCACCGCCTCTGCAGTGGGCGTCCGAGCAGCGCTGTGCTGACAGGCCGTGGCTCTCATCGAGCCATCGCTACTCAGACGCACCCCAATGTATCGGTGCAAGGACTATGCCCCCAGAATACGACCGGGCAGCGATACCCTGGATTTGCAGCAGCAGTTCCGTGTGCATTGCGATAGGTGCGCAGTCTCTCGTCACATCTTGAGGTACTGTGATATGATAGTAGTATACCCCTACCCAGGGGGTATGGGTGTGAAAGCGAGGACGACAATGCAGGCCGATAAAGCCAGTGTACTCAAGCGGCTGAACTATATCGAGGGCCATCTGGGCGGCATTCGCAAGATGGTCGAAGAAGACAAATACTGTGTAGACATCCTGCGGCAGACCTATGCCGTGCGCAAGGCTATCGAGAAACTCGAGGCAATGATTCTTGAAGACCATCTGCACGGCTGCGTGCCCGAAGGCATCCGCGAGGGGCGCGAAAACGAGGTGGTCGAGGAGCTGGTGCAGCTTTATAACCTGGCGGGCAATCGGTAGATATCTGAGCGTCCCAGTACAATGTTGATCGAGATTACTACCAATCGGTGGAGAGCAACAGGGCAAGAACTATGGCAGAGTTACAGGATCGCAGCCAGATAAATCCAATGATGGAGCCAACACCCCACGCGCCCGCACAAGGGGCGCGGACCACGACGCTGGCGGTGGAGGGGATGACCTGCGCGTCGTGCGTGCGGCGGGTCGAGCGCAGCCTGAGTAAAGTGCCGGGCGTCGCCGAGGCGAGTGTCAACCTCGCGACGGAGCGGGCCACCGTGACCTTCGCGCCGGACGAGACGACGATAGCTGATCTGGTTGGCGCGGTCGAAAAGGCTGGCTACGGCGCCGAAGAGGTGGTCGCCGCGCCAATGCCCATCGCCACTGAGACCGGTGAGTTTGAGCCGGATGCGGAATCCGTCCGGCGCGAGCGAGAACTGATCCGGCGGCGCAACAAGCTCGTGCTGGGTATCGCGCTCTCGATTCCAGTCATCGTCCTCTCGATGTTCTTTATGAATCGCTTTCCTGGCGAAAACTGGCTGCTGCTGGCGCTGACGACGCCGATCTGGGCCTATGTCGGCTGGGACTTTCACCGGACGGCGCTGCGTGTCGTGCGGCACTTTGGCGCGAATATGGATGTGCTGGTGAGCCTCGGCTCGACGGCCGCCTTTCTGATGAGCGTTGTGGCAACTATCTGGCCGGATGTCGTCGGCATGACCACGTTCTACGATACCACCGCGCTGATAGTCACCCTCATCTACCTCGGCAAATACCTGGAGGCGCGCGCGAAAGGCCAGACCAGCGAAGCCATCAAGCGGCTTGCGGGCTTGCGGGCTAACGTCGCCCATGTGGTGCGTGGCGGTCGCGAGCTGGACCTGCCGCTCGAACAGGTGGTGGTTGGCGATGAGCTGATCGTGCGGCCAGGCGAGAAGATTCCGACCGATGGCATCGTCTTATCAGGTAGCTCGCCGGTGGATGAGTCTATGCTGACGGGCGAGAGCCTGCCAGTGGAGAAAGGCGCTGGTGAGGCGGTCATCGGCGCGACCATCAACCAGACAGGCATGCTTCGCGTGCGCGCCACTCGCGTCGGCAGCGAGACCATGCTGGCGGGCATTATTCGGATGGTCGAACAGGCGCAGGGGTCGAAGGCGCCGATTCAGCGGCTTGCCGATACCGTCTCTGGCATCTTCGTCCCGGCGGTCCTGGTCATTGCGCTGCTGACCTTCGTCGGCTGGAGCGTGGCCGGATACATCTTTGGCTTCGCGCCCTCCGGCGCGGCAGTGGGCATGGCGGCGACGAGCCCATGGATTGTGGCGCTGGTCGCGGCGATTGCCGTGCTGGTGGTCGCCTGCCCCTGCGCATTGGGTCTGGCGACGCCGACAGCGATTATGGTCGGCACAGGACAGGGCGCCGAGCAGGGCGTGCTCATCAAGGGCGGCGAGAGCCTGGAGCGCATCGAGACTGTGCGCGCTGTTGTGCTCGACAAAACGGGGACGATTACACGCGGCAAGCCCGAATTGACCGATATCGTTGTGGCTCCTGGCGCTGCACTGAATCACGATGAGTTGCTCCGGTTGGCGGCGGGCGCGGAAAGCGCTTCCGAGCATCCGCTGGCACGGGCAATCGTGGCTGGCGCGCAGGCTCGTGGCATCGTCCCCGCCGCGCCGGTGGAGCGGTTCGCGGCGGTCCCCGGTGGCGGGATCGAGGCGCGCATCGCGGAACACGACCTCTGGATTGGCACGCGCAAACTGATGGCTGGGCGCGGTTTCGAGACGGCGGCGCTCGAGGAGGCGATTACCCCACTGGAGGCCGCTGGCAAGACGGCCATGCTGGTCGCCATTGACGGCGCGGTGGCTGGAATCCTCGGTGTCGCCGACACGGTGAAGGTCGGCTCGGCGGAGGCGATTGCTCAGCTCCAGGCGCGGGGAATCGCCGTCTGGATGATAACGGGCGACAATCGTCGTACCGCTCAGAGTGTCGCCCAGCAGGTCGGAATCCCGGTGGACAATGTGCTGGCGGAGGTCTTGCCTGAGCAGAAGGCGACGCAGGTGAAACGACTGCAAGCCGATGGCGCGGTGGTGGCGTTCGCTGGCGACGGCATCAACGACGCGCCCGCTCTGGCCCAGGCCGATGTTGGCATCGCGATGGGGACGGGAACCGATGTCGCCATGGAGACGGCGGATATCGCGCTCGTCAAGGGCAATCTGCGCAGTCTGGTGACGGCGCTCGACCTTTCGCGCGCGACGATGCGGAAGATTCGGCAGAACCTGTTCTGGGCGTTCGCCTACAACACGGTGCTGATCCCGATTGCCATCGCGTCGCCCGCCATCCCGTTCCTGCGAGAGACCGCGCCCATCTTTGCCGCCGCGGCAATGGCGCTCTCGTCGGTCACTGTCGTGACGAATTCGCTCTCGCTACGCCGCTTCGGTCGGGCGCGTGAGTCGGGGGCGGTGGTCGGCGCGGCGCAGTGAGTCACCGTGGGGTGGCAGGAGTCGCGGACCTGGTCTACGCCCGCGACAGAGAAATATTGTGGTGTTGTTGTATTGCGCTGGTCCACACCAGCGCCAGTGAGTTCGACTGGAGCATCTTCAGAATGGCAATCACTCAGGAAGCGGTACTCTCCGTGCCGGATATCAGTTGCGAGCATTGTGTGAAGACGATCAATGGGGCGCTTGGCGCACTGCCAGGCATCGAAGCGGTGAATACCGATATTCCCACCAGGACCGTGCAGTTGCGATACGACCCCGCCCAGGTCTCGATGGACCAGATCGAGGCGACGCTGGACGACGAGGGCTACTCGGTCGCGAAGTAGCCTTCGCCCAATCCCGCGACTCTTGCCAGGAGGCGACCAATGCGAACCGTCACGCTCCCCGTCGAAGGTTTGAACTTCGCGACCTGCGCGCGCAGTATCGAGAAACGGCTGGGAGCGCTGGCGGCGGTCGCTGAGGTAGACGCCAGTTACGTCACGCAGACCGTCACGGTGACCTATGACGAACGGGAAATCGGCGAAACCAGTCTGCGCGACCTCGTCAGGGATTGTGGATTTGCCTGCGGCGGACCATTGACAGCCATGGATCGGTCCCAGGCGTCCGTACAGGCGTCACACGGAACCAATCCCTCTGCCGAAGAAAGCATGCCAGAAATGCGGCATGAGCATCCCACGGTGACGGAGTCCGCCGAAGCGGATCATGACACGATGGCGCACGCGGACATGGGTGCACATGGCACGCATGGCACGCACGGCATGCATGGTGGGATGCACGACATGAGTGATCCGGCGATGGCGAAGGCCATGGAGGCCGATATGCGCCGTCGCTTCTTCATCGCGCTCGTCCTGACGATACCAATCATCCTCTACTCGCCACTGGGTGTGCATGTGTTGCGCATCCAGATGCCGTCCTTCGGCCTCAACCCCAACTGGATACTTCTCATTCTGACGACGCCGGTGGTCTGGTACTGCGGCTGGACCTTCCATTCGGGGGCTTATCGCGCGCTGCGCAACCGCGCGCTTGATATGAATGTGCTGGTCAGCCTGGGCGTGCTGGTGGCCTATCTGTTCAGCGTCTTTGCGACGCTCTTTGCGCCGACGGTCGAGACCAGTTTCGATGCCGCCGCGATGCTGGTGACCTTCGTCCTCTTTGGCCACTGGATGGAGATGCGTAGCCGCCGCGGCTCCTCAGATGCCCTGAATGCGCTGCTGCGCCTCGCCCCGACTCAGGCGAATCTCATCGGCCCTGATGGGCAGATCACCGGCGTGCCGGTTGAGCAGGTGCATGTGGGCGATCTCCTGCTGCTGCGCCCTGGCGAGAAGGCGCCGACCGATGGCGTCGTCATCGAGGGCGCGAGCACGTTGGATGAGAGTATGGTCACGGGCGAGAGCCTGCCAGTCTCGAAGTCTGAAGGCGACGAGGTTATTGGCGGCACCGTGAATGGCAGCGCCTCGTTGCGGCTGCGCGCCACCAAAGTGGGCAGCGATACTGCCCTCGCCCAGATCGTTCAACTAGTGCGGACGGCGCAGAACTCGAAGGCGCCCGCCCAGCGCCTCGCCGATACGGCGGCGGAGTATCTCGTCGTCGCGGCGGTGAGCGCGGGCCTGCTGACTTTCCTGATCTGGTTCTTGGTGATTCATGAGTCGGCCCTGTTCGCGCTGACGCTGGCCGTGACCGCTGTGGTGATCGCCTGCCCGGACGCGCTAGGGCTGGCTACGCCAACCGCTGTAGCCGTCGGGACTGGCATCGGGGCGCGCAACGGCATCCTCATCAAGAACGCCACGGCGTTGGAGCAGACCTCACGCATCCAGGCGATCATCTTCGATAAAACAGGCACCCTGACCGAGGGCAAGCCGTCTGTGACCGATCTGGTCGTCCTCGCCTCCGGAAACGCGCAACATCTCGACGAGACACAGCTCTTGCAGGTGGCAGCGGCGGCGGAGACAGACTCGGAGCACCCGCTGGCGCGAACAATTGTCGCCGAGGCGGCCCAGCGCGGGCTGGCTGCCCTCCCGTATGACGAGTTCACGGCGATCGCGGGCGGCGGTATTCGTGCCCGTGTGGAGGGCGCGCCGGTCATCATCGGCACGCCGACATTGCTTGCCGAGAATGGGGTGAGCTTACCGGACGCCGAGCGGCGGCAGGCGACGACCTTGCAGGAGCAGGGGAAAACAGTGATGCTGGTCGCCCGCCAGGGAGAGCCGGTCGGGCTGATCGCGGTCGCGGACCGCATCCGGCCATCTGCGCGCCAGACCATCGAGGAGCTGCGGTCCTTGGGTATTCAGGTGGCCATGCTGACGGGGGATAACCGTCATACGGCCGAGGCGGTGGGCCAGGCGCTGGGTATCGCGCCTGAGCGCGTCTTCGCGGAGGTCTTGCCTGCCGAGAAAGCCAGCTACGTCAAGCGCCTGCAAGAGGAGGGCCTGTTTGCTGCCATGGTTGGCGATGGCGTGAACGACGCGCCCGCCCTGGCCCAGGCCGACCTCGGCATCGCCATCGGCGCCGGGACAGGGGTGGCCATCGAGACGGCCGAAATCGTGCTGATGCGCAGCGACCCACTCGATGTGTTGGCGGCCATCAGGCTCTCGAAGGCGACCGTACGTAAGATGAAGCAGAACCTGTTCTGGGCGGCAATCTACAATGTGGTTGCCATTCCGATTGCGGCAGGCATCCTGTATCCGCTCGGCATTCTGCTCAACCCGGCGATTGCGGCGCTGGCGATGAGCGCCTCGTCAATTACCGTCGCGACGAATGCGGTGCTGCTCAAGACCGTCGAGCCGACACTCCGTGTAGACTCACATCGTCCGCCTGTGCCGAGAACGCCGCGCCGTGAGGATGCTCGGCCTGAGTCGCCGACGGACGCGGGAGGTGCGACGTCCGCGAATGCGAGAAGTGCTCGATAGAAAGGGCAACAACACAATGGAAGCGCACGACACACGGGACGACCAGGCAACATTGGCGACTGATCCGGTCTGCGGGATGGAAGTGGATCCGGCAACAGCGGCGGCCACCAGCGAGTACCAGGGGAAAACCTACTATTTCTGTGCGATGGGCTGCAAAAATCGGTTCGACAAAGACCCACAGAGCTACATTGACGCGCAAGAGCCGTAACTCAACCGTAACCTGGACTGGATCGCTCAGCAAAAGCGCGTACGCAGATTATCGCAGCGTAGCCATACCGGGCGTTCCGCTTGACGCCTGGATTCTGCTCGCCTAGATTTCCATGGAGGCCATCTATCCGACCAGTGGTAGCCGCGGCATGATGCCAGTGGTTGGGTGCGGACTCATAATGCCGTCGAGGAGGGGCAGGATATGGGCAAGAGGCATCCACGGTCCGAGGGACATGATGATGGCGAACACTTCACGGATGTCAATCCGCGGAACGCCTGGGATGGCTATGATGAGGAATGGGCGAGTGAGTCGCGATCAGATCGCTCGCTCGCAGCGTGGAATGGCGGTGGCGCGCTAGAGAAGCTGTCGTCTGACACTGGCCCAGTCATTATCGCCGGTGATGGTGTCCCGATGGGTAACCCGTTCATCAAGCGGCGCGAGCGCCCGCTGACGATGCGTATCACTGCGATCTCGCTCATGGCTGCCATCATAGTGACGGGTATCTTCGCCATCACGCCGATGGGCGCCAGTGGCGCCAGCCAGGTCACCGCTTTTCAGGCGCTCGCCGGGTCGCTGGTCCTGCAGAAAGGCCCCACCTACTTCCTCTACACCTCACAGCCTGGCGATGATGCGGAGTCGCTGGCAAAGCAGTTCCATGTACAGATCGGTGGTATCTACGAGTTGAATGGCCTTCTGCTGGGCCAGGAGCTTGCCATCGGTACGGCATACAAGATTCCCACCGATCGCAACTATGGCGCTAGCTTTCGGCCACCTACGTTCGTCGTGACCTCCTCAGATGGCGGAGGCAACGTGTTCGGGTCGAACTGGTGGAACTCCGTTTCCGGTACGCCTGATGGAGAGTCGCCCTGCGCGCCCGATGGACATGGCAGCCCCCTTGGCTACAAGCTGCACTCACCAAATTGGGGCTCGCACTGGGTGCGCGGTTTTTCCTGGTATCACAATGGCGATGATCTGGCGGCGCAGAATGGGAACACCATCCATGCCGCCCAATCTGGACAGGTCATCTGGGCGGGCTATGATGGCACGAATGGCTTGGGCTGGTCGGTGAAGATCAACAACTGCAACCACATCTCGACACTCTATGGCCACATGCAGAAACTCCTGGTGAAACCTGGCGCCTATGTCTTGATGGGCGACCCCATTGGGTTGGAAGGTTCCACGGGCTGGTCCACAGGGCCGCACCTGCACTTTATGGTCGAGTGGGACAATAACCCGGTTGACCCGTTCCCCTATTTCACCGGAACCGCTGCGATGACCAATTACGTGAGCTAAGCTGTGGCTTCGAGTCAGAAGTTGGGGGATTTCCAGGTCTTGTTGGCCAGCGTGGTCTTCACCTTCGCGATGTATTGAAGCGCGTCTTGCGTATACCACCATCCGCTATACCATCGGCCGAGGCAGCCCCACAGGTCACCCGCGCGATAGCTCGGATAACCCGGCAGCGGCGTGCCCTGTTTCAGGTAGGAGGTCCAGCCCTCGTAGCATGCGCGCAGTATACCGTAGGCATATTCAGCGCTGAACGCGGTATTTGTTTGGGCCATCGGGAAGGCGTCCTTGAAGAAATACCACTTGATCTGAAATAGCCCATAGCTTTGGAAGCAGCCAGCGCCATCCCATGAGCCGGGAGGACAATACTGCTGGTTGCTGGTGTAGTCGCCGCGCTGGCTTTGCTGCCAGTACGATTCGACTACCGCGTCAGCGCGCAGAATGTCGGGATTGAAGCCCCATTTGCAGGCGGCCCACTGCAGAATTTCGTCCGTCGTGCCGGTGAAATTGCCCTTCATCTGCTTGCGGAGCGCGTCAGCCCTGGAGTCCATGCCCATCGCCGATCCCCAGGGCTTTAACCCAGCGATCTGCGCCGCCGTCGGCACGCGGGAATTTGCCGCGTTATTGGCGGGCCGTGGCTCCCACGATGATCGGTGGACGCGCGCCGCGCAGGTTGCCTCGCTGGGCAGCGCCGCGCCGGGCGGCAGTGTGGCGCTGGAGTTCGCTGGCAGCGCTTCCGGCGCGTTGGCGGTCGCCGATGGCTGCGCAGTCGGGGAGCTTGTGGCGGTTCCAGTTACGGAGGCGGTCGCGCTCGATACTGTGGTTGCGGCTGCGGCGGCGGATGATCCTGTCTGCCCCGTGGAAGGCGCGCTGCAAGCCGAAAGCAGGAGCATTACCGCGAGCGTTACCACCTGAACAACGACAAGATAGCGCGAGCGTCTGGGCATGTCGCCTCTCCATCCTTAAAAAGTTTCGACATGAACCGGCAGCAAACCGGGAGGTCTGAGATGCGCTCATCGTAGCACGTAGCGTCTCGTGTAACACAAGAGTACTATGCCGACAGGGTAGCACTATGCGCATGCATGGTTGAGGTAGTTGGGGGGTATATAATGGCCGAGACGTGCTCATGCGGTGCGCATGGCTGACGCCTCGGCCCTCATAGCAAACGGTAATCTGATCTACGTGGCGGGCGTTGGTTGTGCGGGAAGGTAGTAGCCGACGCCCATCTTGGTGACAATATAGCGTGGATGCGCGGGGTCAGTTTCGATCTTACGTCGGAGCCGGTTCATGTTGACCTGGAGCAGATGGCTTTCGCCGATGTACTCCTCACCCCATACGTGTTCAAGCAAAAGATCCTGGGTGACGACGCGGCCAGCATTTTGCGCCAGATAAGCCAGCAGACGGTATTCGATGGGCGTCAACTCAATCTCTTGCTCGTCCACAGTGACACGGTGCTGGGCGAAATCAATCGTAAGCCCACCCATCACGACAACTGGCCTGACGTTCTGCCCCTCATGACTGGCGGCGAATTGCGAGCGACGAAGCACCGAGCGCACCCGTGCCAAGAGCTCCTCAACACTGAACGGTTTGGTCAGATAATCGTCCGCGCCCAGGTCAAGTCCATGGATCTTATCCTGATCCTGGCCGCGCGCCGTGACCATGATGATCGGGACGCTCGAAAACTCCCGAACGCGCGCGCAGACGGCGAATCCATCGAGTTTCGGCATCATCACGTCGAGAATCGCCAGATCGAATTTCTGCGCTTCGAGGCGTTCGAGCGCCTCCTGTCCATCGGTCGCCGTGACGACATCGTAATCCTCTAGCTGAAGATTGCGGGCTATGAGCCGCAGAATCTGAGGATCGTCATCGGCGGCCAGAATAGTGGTTTTCTTAGCAGGCATGCGGCATCACCCTTTCGATACTACGTACGTCATCGTCAGTATGTCTCATCGTGGCGAACTCTGTCTCTCTCGGGCTAACGCTCGTCGTTTGGCCGCGCCAGCGGCAGTGTCATATAGAAGGTGCTGCCGACATCTGGCTCGCTCTCCGCCCAGATATCACCGCCTTGCAGAGCCATGATGCGCTTGCAGATCGCCAGGCCAAGCCCTGCGCCACCGACCTCGCGCGTCAGGCGGGTATCAACGCGGTGGAAGCGGTCAAAGATGCGTTCGAGGTGATCTGGGGGTATACCGATTCCATGGTCTCGTATTGCGATGGTTAGCATGTCGCCATCTGTATCGAGTGTCACGCGGATGGCACCACCGTCCGGCGAGTATTTGACCGTATTCTCCAGAACGATGTCGAGTACCTCGCGTTGCAGTCGTAGATCCGCCAGGGCAGGTGGCATGGTCACCTGGCTGGGCAGCTCGAATGTATAGGTCTGCGATGGCGCTACCGGTGGATATGATCCCCAGCGATATTCGGCGGCAGCGAGCGCTTCTCTGACCAGTTGGACACAATCAACAGGGACTGGCTGGGGGACGAGCGTGCCTGCCTCCAGCCGGGCGAGTTCCATCATGCGTGAGATCAACTGCTCAAGTCGATCACTGGCCTCGTCAATTGCCTGCAAGAACTCATCGCGCTCGGCTCGCCCGAGTCTCTGTCCGTGGCGTCGCAGCGTTGCGGCGTACCCCTTGATCGCGGCCAGGGGGCTACGCAACTCGTGGCTGACGATTGCCAGAAACTCGCTTTCCAGCCGACTGGATGCATGGAGCGTATACGCATCAGCATGCCCCGTATCGGCCGGAGTATCCACTGGTGAATCCGCCGGTATATCCGCCGACACATCGGAGGGCGACGTCGGTGGATGCGTCGTGTTGGTGTCTGCGCTGTTTTCCATCATACTGCCCGCCTGCATACTTACTCTTTTAATCGTCAACATCGCTTTGCTACCGTTCTAGGGGCCGAGGTTATGGGTCGTCTGCCGCACATATGTTGCGGAGCCGATTCGTCACTGCCTGGTCGAGAACTGCCCCCCTCAACGTTTCTATCAACAGGTTAGCCTGCTGCCCATCACAACCGGCTCACACCCGCGCGGTTCACATCACAACCACATCACAATGTGTTACCCCGGCGCGTGGTTTGTGCTTTGGAGCGCTCTGGCTATAAAATGCAGGTAGCTGCATCTCATCTTCCGTTCGTATCATGTGCGATAACGGAAGAAGATCTCTGAATCGGGAACACCAGGTGAGGCTCGCGCGAGGCTCGTATGAGAGATTACCAGAAGACGCGCCGAGATGATGCGCATGTCACGACACCTAAGACGCCAGCCAGTGCGCGGACGCCAGGCGATCTGTCGTACTGGCAGAGGTTGCGCCAGTGGCTCAGCGCGGCGGCGGGGCGTGCGGATGGCGTGTGGTCGTATGCTCGTCGCGCCTGGGCGTCAGAGACCGTGCTCCGCGCGCGAAACGCTCTCGCGAAATGGCGCCAGCAGCCCTATAGTGGCATGGTGACGCTGGTTGCTGGCTCTGTGCTGGTCACGCTGCTGGTCTGGCTCTCGACGCGGTTCTTCCAGATACCGGCTGTAGGCGTCATCTATCTCCCACTGATTGCGATGCTGGCCTACTACTGGCGCTGGCGTCTGGCGATTGCTGGCTGCGTGGTGCAGCTCATCTGCGTGTATTTCCTCGTGCTCCCACCCAGCGGGAGCTTCAAGGCGCTCGATCCGCATTCGGCGGCACAGCTACTCCTACTGGCTGCCGTCAGCGTCTACGTCTTGCTCCTCGTGATGCTCGCCCGCAATCGGCGGTTCGCCGCGGAGCGCGAGGTAACGCGATTTGCAGCGCTGAATACTGTAGGTACAGCGCTTTCTGGCGAGCTGCATGAATCAGAGCTCCTCCAACTGATCGCGCGGACCGCGTGTGATTTGACGGGCGCTGGTTATGCCGCCTTTACCCTGCGTCCTGTAGATGAGCGGGGCAAGCTGGTTGGCCCTTCTGAGGGCAGCCACTTTCGTCTGGCGGCGGTCGTCGGCGTCACACCTGAACAAGAAGAGCTATTCCGCCGCATGCCCCTTGGTGGCGAAGGGATCCTCGCCCCCATCTTCCGCTACGGCGTGACGGTACATGTTGACGACGCGCTGGAGCTTTTGCCAGCGGGCCATCACGCGGCGGCGACACATCGCGGACAGACGAAGGCGTCGGGCGGCGCACCGCCTTCGACGCTCGAACGCGCCGGGAAGCACGTGCGCGGCGAATCACCGCGCGACCGTGCCCGAAGGTCGGCATACGACTTTGCGCACGGTCGCGCCAGCGCCAACGAGCTGCGCGCGGTCGGCTCTCCACGCGGCCACCCGGTAACGCGCAGCTTCCTCGGCGCTCCACTGCTGGATCGCGACGGCAACGTACGTGGCGGGCTGCTGCTGGGGCACGAGGAACCGGGCCGCTTCAGCAAAGATGATGAGACATTGCTCAAGGCGCTGGCCGCACAGGCATCCGTCGCGCTCGAAAACGCGCGCCTCTATCACAACGCTCAGTCGCAGGCTGAGGAACTCAACGCGGTCTTCGAGAGTATTACTGATGGGGTTATGGTCTATGACCACCAGGGCAACCTGCTCCACGAAAACCATGCTGCCCACGCCATTCATGCACTGCTCGCCTCGGGCGATGGCGTGCAGACGGTGAATCCATCGATCCGGGAGATTCTTGCCCACATAGGCGGCGGAATACACGAGACAGATGGACGGAGCATCCACGGCGCGCATACATCGCTCGCCCTCATAGACACGCATGGTGATAATCGCGAATATGTGGTAAGCGTCTCCCCACTTCAGGCGATAGCGACCGATGATGAATTGGCGGCGCTTGCGCAGGAGGGCACTCCTGACAGCGTAAAGACGCATGGCGGAACTGTGGTTGTCTGGCACGAGGTCACGGAGACGCACAAACTGCTGGCTGAGCAACAGGCGCGCGCCGAGGCTGAGTCCAGGCGAATGCTGCTGCAAAATGTGATCGATGAGTTGCCGAGCGGGGTCTATCTGGCGCGTGGGCCCGATGCTATGCTGGAATTGGCCAACCAGGCCGCGCAGGATGTCTGGGGAGCGCACTGGGCTAAAGGGCAGCCGATGGCGGACTTCCTCAAGCAGAGCGGGACGCAGATTGTTGGTAGCGGGGGCCGACTGCTGGAGACGAGCGAGCTTGCGACTGTGCGGGCGCTACGCACCGACGAAGCGATTCACCACTATCAGGAGGTGATTCGTCGGCCTGATGGCACGTCCATGCCTATTCTCCTCAACGCGGTCACGCTTGACCCAGGTATGCTGGCGGATTCGACGATACCCACGCTTCCTGGAGGTGGTGCGCAATCGGCGCCGGAGCGGCTGGCGCTCGTGGTCTTGCAGGATGTCACCGCGATGAAAGAGGCGGAGCGGCTGAAGGATGAGTTTATCGCGATTGCGGCCCACGAGCTGAAGACGCCAATGGCCGCGGTCAAGGGCTATGCGAATATGCTGGTGCGCCATTCCCAGGGCGACGACGCCGCGACCCTGGAGCCGTGGCAGATCGAGGCGCTCGAAACGATTGACCAGGCGACCAACCGCCTCGTGGAACTCACCGAAGATCTGCTGGATGTCGCCCGGCTCCAGGCTGAACGTATCCAGCTTCATAGCGAGCCTCATGACCTGATCGCGCTTGTCCGACGCGTGGTAAAGCGCTTTCGGCTGGCCAGCGACCGGCACACGCTGTCGCTTGTCGCCGCCGATGAGTTTGTGGTGGCGACGCTGGATGTTCGGCGGACGGAGCAGATCGTTGGCAACCTGCTGAGCAATGCCATTAAATATAGTCCAGAAGGTGGCCCGGTCATCATCACCATCGAGCAGGACGAACGCGAGCGTGTGGCGAGGCTGTCGGTCCGCGATAGTGGGATTGGCATTCCGGCCAGCCAGCAGTCGCTGCTCTTCAATCGCTTCGCACGCGCAGACAACGCGCGCGAGCGGGGTATCACCGGCACAGGATTGGGACTCTATCTGTGTCGCGAGCTGGTTGAGCTTCAGGGCGGGCGTCTGTGGTTTACGTCGGAGGAGGGCTGCGGCAGTACCTTCTATGTGATGCTGCCGCTGGCGGAGGAGCCGTCTTGAATCGTCCATCCCGCAATTTCGGGTGTGCTGTGTCGTGCTATGGCGTGTCTGGTCTGTGAGAAAGCTTCGTAGGACTGTGACAATGGCGTGAGATATTGGCGTAATGATGTTTCCGCAGGAGCATCAATCTGAGGACAGATGCAAGCGAGCAAGGCACGACCATGAAAAGCAGTCCTGGACCTGAGATGATTACCCAGCGAGCGATTCTGCCAGCCGTGCCAGGGATGGGATGCCCGCTGCAACAGGCGATGGAGGAAATCGCTCAGGCCGCCGTGGAGCAGCATGTGCTCTATCAGGAAGGCGAGAGCCAGCCGCGGCCAGAACTGCTGGCGCGCCTCGACGCATGGACGGAGCTTCACCGGTTGATTCGTTCGCGTATTTGTAGCGCCTCGCGCGAATCTCGCATTGCTGATGTTGAGCTAGAAAGCGCGCTCGACGACCTGCTTCCCCAAGTGGGAGATGTTGTAACACGGTCAGAGCTACAGCATCTCCGCGCCACCCTTGCCGCATGCGCGCTGGCGACCTCCTGCCCGTTGGGCGCGAAGGTCGCCGAGCGTTCCGTTGAGTAGCGTTACTTGTTGATTTCGAGCACCCCGAGCGCGCCAGAACTGGCATTGGCGAACGAGTGTGTCACGAACGGATAGAGTCCGGCATTTGGAATCGTGAGCTCCATTACTGCCCCACCGCCAGGCGGGATCGTGACCGTCTGGTTGCCTACCATGTGGTTCGCCGGGTTGCCGTCCACATAGGTGTTGGCAAAGATCGCCCCGATGACATGGAAGGCGGAGAACTCCGATGGCCCGGCATTCAGGACAAAGAATCGCACGCGCTGGCCCAGCTGCGCGGTAAGCGGCGCATCCTTGTACTGGTTGGCGTAGCCGTTGAACGTCACATAGTCGGGCTGCATTGCCATCGCTTTGGTGTTGTCGTAGGAGTAGCTGCCATCGGAGAGCTTGCGGGTGTAGAACTCGCTCTGGACGAGCACATACTCCTTGGCGGGCGACCAGCCGCTGGCGGGGTCAACGATGATCGCGCCATACATGCCATTGGCAAGGTGCTCGATCACGGGCGGCGTGCCGCAGTGATACATGAAGACGCCGGGATAGTTCGCCTTCCAGTCGAAGCTGAAGCTCTTCCCCGCATTGACGCCCTGATAGTTCACATTCCAGGGGGTCTCTGCCGCGTGGAAGTCAATCGAGTGGGTCATTCCGGTGTTATTGACGAGGGTGAAGTGGACCGTCTGGCCCTGACGCACGCGGATGATGGGCCCGGGCACGCTGCCGTTGAAGGTCCAGGCTTTATATGCCACGCCTGGGCCGATGCTGATGAGAGTCTCCTGCGCGACGAGCTTCACATCAACGGTGCTGCCCTGGGGCGCTGTCGGGGCTGAGGCGTCGTAGGTCTTGTGATCAGGCACGGTGACAGCCGGTTGCGAATTGCTACCGGTGGAGGAGCCGCTATTGCTGGAGGAATTGCTGCCGCTGTTTGTGGTGCTGCTTCGCGCTGGACCAGAAAAGCCGGTTATCGAGAAGATTATCCCCAGAATCAGCGCAAAGGCGGTCAAGGTCGCGAAGACGATCTCGGCGGGCGATCCGCGCCAGAATTTGCTACTGGTGCGCGGCTGTGCGGGCGCCGATGTGAAGTAGACGCCTGCTGGCGCGGGCGCAACGGGCTCGGCGCTTGCAGGCTCAGCAACTGTCGCCGCTGTTGGCGTTTCGGGCGTCGGCTCAGGAGTAATCGCAGGCTCCGCCGCGACAGCTTGGGGTGCGGGAGTTACTGATTCCTCAGCCGGTGGCTCAGGTGTGGGCGGGGGCGCTGGACTTATCTGGGTTGGCGTCTTCGGAACGTCTAGACTCTTACGCATTGTGACCACTCTCCCTCATGCTCGAAACTATTGAAGATAACGCCACAGCACGATGCGGTACGCGCTCATTGCTCCAAGCATCGGGGTTTGCGGTCACAAGTAAGTAACATTCGGTACCTGTGAGGTAACAGATCGCTCACAGTGCGATAGCGCCTCGGCGGCCTGTGATATTGTGGCTACCGAACAGTACTAAAGTTGGAGTATCAAGGTGCTACACTTGCTTGCGAGGAGAGTGAGGAGCAGCTCCCCTCTGAGATGAACGGTGGCTACGATGGATACCATGGATACGATGGGCAATCTTGACGACCTGTGGGACTACGATGATCCGGTTGCATCGGAGGCGCGTTTTCGCCAGTGGCTGATTGATCTACCACCGTCGGCGGGAACGTCTCAACGGGCCGAGGCGGAGACACAGCTTGCGCGCGCTCAGGGTTTGCAGCGCCGCTTCACGGATGCTCATACGACCCTCGACGCGGTTGAGGCTCGACTTGATGAGGTCTCTGCGCGTGTGCGGATTCGCTATTCCCTCGAACGTGGCCGCGTGTTCAATTCCGCTGGGACGCCGGAACGTGCGGAGCCTCTGTTTCTCGCGGCATGGGAGCTGGCGCGGGCTAGCGGAGAAGATGAGCTTGCGGTGGATACGGCGCATATGCTGGCCATCGTGGCGGCGGGCGAGGAAGCGCTTGTCTGGAACTTTCGCGCGCTCGATCTGGCACAGGCGTCAACCCAGCCGAAGGCGCAACTGTGGCAGGCGTCGCTCTATAACAATATCGGCTGGAGCTATTTCGACGGCGGTCGCTATGACGACGCGCTGGCGATGTTCGAGCGCGCATTGGAGAGGCGGCGTGCCGACGGCGCGGTGGACAAGGAGGTTGGTATTGCCCAGTGGTGCATTGCGCGGACGTTGCGCGCGTTAGGCAGGCTCGAAGAAGCGCTCACGATGCAGCGATCGCTCCTGGCAACGCAGGCCGAGGAAGGGTATGTCTCTGAGGAGATGGGTGAATGTCTGCTCGCCCTGGGATACAAGGAAGAGGCCCAACCACACTTTCAGCGGGCGGCGGAGATGCTGGCGCGTAACCCCTGGCTGGTGGAGCGAGAACCACAGCGGCTGGAGCGGCTGCGCCAGCTTGGTGAAGCTCCCCACGCGAATTAGCCTCCCCGCAATGAGCGCCGAATCATCAATTGGAAGGCCAGGTCGCAGCGCTCAATGCGCTGGAGAATGTTGACAAGGCAGACCAATCAGAACCGTATAACAGTGAAGTAGCTCACAAAATAGAATTACATTGCATATACACTTGACTTTATCATATTGAAAATGTATCATTGATTTCGAGTGGCGAGCGTACACCACAGATTATCCTATCATGAGTGTCCTTCTAGGAGGTTACAAGCCAAGGTCATTCCAATCTTCTCCTGATCGGCGAGTCGCGCATCGTTCCTGGTGCTACTAAACCTGGGATTTTCTACGATGCGGCCGCCTATATGGAATGTGCAGGGCCTAACGCTGTAGGCTCACGACCCTCGAAGTGCGAGTATGCCGGGGACTTTTTGTACCTGTGAGCACGATTTTACGTGCTACTAGCAAAAATGTAACTGGCGTTCTGAACGCGATGTCCACGAGAAAAAAGTTGATCCGACGCCTTCGCCCATGACCGGGATGCGTAGCGGATCCCGCCCGCGGCCTGATGGTCTTTACGCCACACAACCGCTGGTGCGCATGCATGAGCCGACTCGACATCGGCAGGAGCACGAAACAACTATGAAAACAGCATCACATGCCCGACCCCGCGTCAAACTGATCGCCCGCCTGTTGGTCGTGCCTGCCCTGCTTATCGCAGGCTACGCGGGCATGCAGCTCGCCCCGCTCGTCCATTCTACGGCGGCCAATGCCGCGCCACACGTGCAAATGGCCGATGTATGCCCGTCTTCAGGAGCACGTTGCCCTTAACCCAAGTAAAAAGGGCTATCAGGCAATCAACCCCAATTTCCTGCTGCAATACCTGGGCAGGAAATTGGGGCCTTTACCTGCCCGGCAACGTGTAGCGCACGCAAGCACCCACCTATCATGTATACTCGCTCTGATCAAGGTGAACATGGCTGGCATGTTAGTGATTGTCAAGAGAGCGGGCAGGGTTATGACACATAAGCGTGATCGCCTGAGCGAGTCTAGTTTTCCTGATGAACCGCTTGCAGGGTACGAGGCATACCAGGAGGCTCTACATCAGGCATATAACCTCAAGCAGCAGGGTGAACTTAGCGGCGCTCGAGAACTCCTTGAACGTGAACGAGACCAGGATCTGCCAAAATCACCCTACCAGGAAGCACGGACTGAGTACATCTTTGCCCTAGAATGCAGAGCGCGGGCTGAACTTGGCAATCACGCTGATGAGCAGGATCAGCGGTCACCCCTGGGCGAAGCGGCGGATCATTACGCTCTGGCTGCAGAAGCGGCGAAAAAAGCGCGCGACTGGGCTTTGGCTGCTCAACTCAAGTCTTTTGAAAGCGCTGCACGTTACGGTAATGTTCCTCACCAGTTCCTCGGAGCATTTGCTGCGAGTAGAGATGCGTTAAATGCCTGGCAGTTGCTCCCTGACACTGGTGACACAGTCGACCTGACGTACGAGTTTGCTTTGGCAGAAGATGTTGGGGTGAAGGCCCAGTTTGTTGCGGAGACTCAGATTGCTGTAGACGCCCTTGAACGGGCTGCCATTTTACTTTGCAGGCTTCGGGACCGTCATGACGTTGATGCTCAACAATTCGCCAATGACGATGTCTACTTATATTGGGATTGGGCTTTGCTGGGCCAGACACTTGGTCATTACAGGCTAGCATTTGCGAATACGTTGATAACGAGAAGAAAAGGGAGGGTTCTCGTAAGACCAATTAACGAAGGGCGTCTGCAGTACCTCATCGCGAGTATCGCCAATGACTGCGCTGAAGAGGGAGAAGTGAGTGGCTACTCGCGAAAGAGGTTATTGAATGTTGCTGAATCAGCGATCCACGAGGCGCTTGAGCTTACCCAGGCGCGCAAGGATCGCAGTGGCTACGCGCTCGTCCTCTTGGCTGAGGCTAAATGGATGGGACTGAAACATATCACAGATGGCAGGTTTGCAAAGATCGAGGAAGCAGAAAGAATAGCCATTGGCGAAGATGACCAGATGCTGCTATTGGGCCAGGTCGAGATTGCCCGGGGCGATGAGTATGCCTTCCAGAATATGACGCGACGATCCGACAGGAAGATGCAGTTAGCCAAAGAATGGTACGAGAAGGCTGAGCGGAGGCTTACCGCGCTGGAGGCTCTCAATCTGGCAAGGCTAGCGCGTCGTCGACTGGACCGCCTCGCCAACCCACCTCAGCGGCAGCATTCGATCAGGAGCTCAAAGACCCCACGGCGCTCGCTGCGGAAACGCACTGGCCCCCCGGCAAAGCACAAGATTCCGCTCAACTAAGTGAGGCGCCCAGGCTGATGATGTCTCAGTGTTCGTTCTGCCGCTGTTGCGTTGGCGGCGTGTTCTGGATATACTGCAGCCTTTCGAGCGAGGCGTGGTTGTCGTCGCCTCGCGTGCGTTCAAGCGCATGCTGCTGTTGCAGGCGCATCATAGGGACTCGAAGGAGATTCATTGTCGGCGCGTAATCGCTTATGCGCCAAATCTTGTTCTTGCTCGTCATCCCCGCTGTATTGGTTTCCGCTTCCGCCGCGTTCTAGCTTGTATCCCATGCAGTCTCGGCTAAAAGTGGTGCGAGCATACATTTGCCGCTTGCCAATGCTGTACTTCGAGTTACAGCCACTGTTGCCCTTCGTCAATACTTGAACGAGGTGGTATGAGGTGGTATCTGGCCACTCTGCTCTATCCCCATTGAGTTAGCTGCGAGAGCGGATTGGGGCATTTTCCTGGAAAGAAACTCTTGTGCTTGTCATAGTGGGATATTTGTGTATACTTGCCTGAAATATGGCTGTCGAAATCTAACTGTGAAAGGCCGCACCCTTGAGCGACGATCAGAGCTATTCGGTGAGCTACCAGGTTCGTCTGGACCGCAGAGATCGCCTGAACTTCGCCTCGTGCGCGGATGAGCCATCGGCGGATCCAGTCTATCAGTTCATCCTCGATGCAGCGTATGCCCACAAAACCAAGAAGCGGCGCAAACTCGGCAAAGTCTATCGACTACTCATGCGGAACAAGCGCCTGCCGATGTCGCCCTACCAGCGCATCCGCACCGAATACCTCATCGCCGAGTATTACCTTGAGCTGGACCGCGAACTGGATAAACGTGGCGTGCCCGAGGCTGAGCGTGAGGACGATCCGCTTGGCTTGGCGGCGGACCATTATCGCCGGGCGGCGGAGATTGCGGGCGCCATCGCGGATGGGGCGCTCGTCGCGCAGCTCAAAGCGCTCGAGAGTCGCGCTTGCTACGGCTCGCATCCAACACGAAGGCGCTATCGCCGGGCATTTGAGTCGGCAAAAGCCGCCCTGGACGCCTGGATGGCCCTGCCTCGCCGCGACGTGACAAGTGATATGACCTTCGGCTTCAGTCTCGGTGATTCGCTTGGTTTGCGCGCGCAGCTAGTCGCCGAGGACGCGGAGGCGGTTCGCGGGCTGGAGTATGCCGCCTGGATGCTTCATGAGCTGCAGGAGCGTGCAGATGGTGATCCAGCCCAGTACGCCAACGACGATCTCTTTCTGGACTGGGACTGGGCCGTTCTCTATTATTCCGTCGGCCAATACCGGCTGGCATTTAGGAAGGCTCGCGCGACCAAAAAGAAAGGAGACGTTCTCTTTACCATCCAGAACAGAGCGCGCTTCCAGTGTTTCGTCGGTCGCATTATGCTGGCCTGTGTGGAAGAGGGCCGGGTTGGCGACTACTCGCGGGCGAGGCTGATGGCCGCCGCCTCTGGTGCGCTCGCCGAGGCAAAGCACTGGTGGCAGGCTGGCAAAGATCAAGGGGAAGAAGATCGTGCGGCCTATGCCATGATTTTGCTGGCCGCGGCCAAATGGCTTGCCTTGAATAATGAGACCGATGGCAGAATCCCACGGATCGAAGAAGCCGAGGCTATTGCTATAGCGCGGGCGGATATCCTGTTGCTCGGCCAGGTCGAGACCGCCTGGGGCGACGAGCTTGCCTTTCAGCATCGCGCGCGGTCATCCAGAAAGAAGCTGGAGGAAGCCGAGAAGCATTATCGTGATGCCATCGCGATGCTCGAGGATGTCGAGGCGTTCAGTCTGGCGCGCGTCGCCTGGCTACGGCTCGAACGTCTCTCTCAGCCTCCTGTCAGGCGTCCGGCCCAACGCAAGGCCGCGAAGCAGCGCCCGGCAATCGCACAGCCGTCACCGAACATGATCCCGCTACGGTAGTCGGGACGCCGAGGCGCGTTTTCGCCCTGACGTCCCGTATGTACGATCAGGCGGTGGGCATTGGTATGCGGTCGGCCCAGGGGAGCGCCGCCTCGAGTTGGCTGGCGAGCGCCAGCAGCATACCCTCGCCGAGTGGCTGGCCCACCAGCTGCACGCCGAGCGGCAGGCCATCTTTGCCCTGATAAAGCGGCAGTGAGATGGCGGGCTGGCCGGTGACATTCCAGATGGCAGTGAACGGCGAAAACGCCATCGCTCGCTCGAACGCCTGCATTGGCTCAGGCGAACATGCGTCGATCTCGCCGATGCGCACGGGACGCTGGCCCAACGCCGGGGTCAGCAGCACGTCGAAGCTCGAGCAATAGGCCACCATGCTGCGAGCGTGCCCCTGAAGCTGGGTCATCGCGGCCAGCAGGTCGACGCCCCGGTGTGTTGCGTCCAACTGGCAGAACGCCCACGTCAGCGGCTCAACGTCCTCGGGCTGTGGCGCACGCTGGCGAATCGCCCCGCCAAACGCCACACCGCTCGCGATGCCTGCCGCGTAGACCGTTGAAAAAACAGGGATGAGTGGCCTTTGGTCCCAGTTCGGCGGCATGACCTCTTCGACGGTATGCCCCAGCGATTCCAGCAGCTTCGCCGCGTCGCGCGCCGCCTGCACGCAAGCTGGGTCAACCGACGTGCCTAGTGGCGACTCCGTTACCAGCGCGATGCGCAGCCGTCCAGGCGCGCGCGTGGCTGCGATGGCGAATGGCTCAGTTGGCGGCGGCGCCCAGGTTGCGTCGCCGACCTCGTAGCCCGTCATGATATCGAGCAGCCGCGCGGTGTCGCCGATGGTGCGCGTCAGTGAGGCGCTGGTCGAGAGGAAGTTATCACCAAGGTCTGGCCCTGGTGAGATGCGCCCGCGGCTCGGCTTGAGTCCCACCAGCCCGCAACATGCCGCTGGCACGCGGATGGACCCGGCGCCGTCGGAGCCATGGGCCACCGGAAGTATACCCGCTGCCACCGCCGCGCCCGCGCCGCCGGATGATCCGCCAGGTGTATGATCGAGGTTCCAGGGATTGCGGGTCGGGCCGAAACGACGCGACTCGGTGACGGGCAAAATACCGAACTCAGGCGCGGCGGTGCGGCCGATCAGCACGAAGCCCGCGTCCTTCAGGCGGCGGACCACATAGGCATCGGCGTCGGGGCGATAGTCGCCGTAGAGGTCGGACCCCATCGTCAACGGCTGGCCAGCAACCGCATTCAGCTCCTTGATCGCAATCGGAACGCCCGCGAACGGTCGCGGATCGCCCGGCTGAATAGCGTCTGCGGCGGCCAGCGCGCCCTCGGCGTCCACGAGTGTAAATGCGTTGAGCGGCTGCGTCTCCGCGAGGCGTGCAAGGGCCGCCTCGACCAACTCGCGCGAGTGAACCTGGCCCGAGCGCACAAGCTCGGCCAGCTCCGTGGCGGGGCGTGTCAGCAGTGATGTTGCGGCAGAAGGCATTGCAATCTCCTGACCAATCAGACATATCATGCAGAGGGACAATAGGTTGCAAACATCCCGTGTTCCAGAGTATAGCGGATGTTCGCCAGTGCATCCTTCCTATAGTCTGGGGCTACAGAGGGCGGCAAATGCGCTATACTAACCGAACCACCGTATATTGTCACGGATCAGCACGAATCAGTAGGAACTATCTCAACACGACTGAGCACATACAGTCGTACGAGGTGAAGCGGTCTTCTGGGAGGCCCATGATGAAATCCGACGAGTTACGTGCCTTACAAGCGCCATTGAAGCAGCGTTATCGTGCGGAGCCCGAGGCTGCGCTCATCACCCTCAGGGCCGAGGGCAGGCTGGGCGAGGGCATTACCTGTAATGTGCAAACAGGCAGGGCGCTGGTTGAGGCGGGATTGCATCCGGCGACGGGCGGGAGCGGTCTCTCCGCCTGTTCCGGCGACATGCTGCTCGAGGCGCTTGTCGCCTGCGCTGGTGTCACCCTATCGTCGGTCGCGACGGCCATCGGCGTTGAGGTGCGCGGCGGCGTTGTCCGCGCGGAGGGGCTGCTGGACTTTCGCGGCACGCTGAGCATCGGCTCGGATGTCCCCGTAGGGTTTCAGCGCATAGACCTGCATTTTGACCTGGATACCGACGCCAGCGACGAGCAGTTGGCGACCCTCATCCGCCTGACCGAGCGCTACTGCGTTGTCTACCAAACCTTGCAACATCCACCGGAGACTCGCGTGACGCCGCATCGCACATCATAGTAAGGAGCATTGGCAGGGGCGCATCGGTATTTTTGCCACAGTGGATTACTCCCGCTCGATTCTCTCGTCTCACACATCGGTAGCACTTGTATGCGCGTGGGTATGCGCACGCCACCGTGCTGCGCCATGCAGTCAGACGATCCAGACGATAAGGAGTGCCACAGGCGATGACCGATCAGTATGATCCAAACGGCTACACATCATACGGTGGCCAGCCGGGCGGCGAGAGCCAGACGCCTGGGAGCGGCCAGCCTACCGGCGGTTATGGCGGTTATGGCGGTTATGGCAACTATGGCGGTCAGGGCTACGGTCAGCCAGCGGCGCCATCCCAACCGTACCCGGGATATCCTTCGCAGCCCTATCAGGGCGCACCATCGCAGCCGTATCCAGGCCAGCCGTATCCAGGGCCAGTGTCACAGCCATTCAATGGCCAGCAGACGGTGCTTACGCAGCCACCCGCTCCGAAGAAGTCTCGCCGCGGTCTGAAGATCGCCCTGACGGTGGGCGCGATTGTCCTTGTGCTCGGTGGACTCCTCGGTGGAACAGCGATTTTTCTCCTCAATCAATTCGAGGCGCCTGGCGCTGCGGCGCTCAAGTTCTGCAACGATCTCAAGTCGCAGAGCTACGACAGCGCCTACAGCGGGCTGAGTTCAGATTTGCAGGCCAGGTTCTCAAAGACCTCCTTCAGCGCTGGCGTGGCCTCACTGGATACCGCTGAGGGCAAAGTCACAAACTGCCAGCAGGCGCAGGGCAACGGCGTATATAGCTTTAGCCTCGGTTCGAGCACGGCGACGGTTGGCGCGCAGCTGACCCGCGCAACGCAGGGTAACATGACCGGCGCGCTGCATCTGAAGAATCAAAACGGGTCGTGGAAGGTCGATAGCATCGATACCTCACTGCTGGGCGTGAACATCGGCGCATTGCAGGCGTCGGGCGCCTTCTGCGCGGCCATGCAGGGCCAGGACTACTCGTCTGCCTACGATCTTCTCGATAGCGCGCAGCAAGGGCTGGTCTCGCGCGACGACTTTGTCGCCTCTGGCAAGCTGCATGACGAGATAGACGGCTCGATCACGACCTGCGCCCTGGCGAAGGTGCCACAGGGGAACAACGACCAGATCACGCATCTGACCATCCAACTGAACCGCTCCAAACTGGGCGCGCGCACAGGTGATGTGACACTGAAGCTCGAAGGCTCCGCCTGGAAGTTGGATGCAACAGCAGCGGCGCTGAATGGCACTGATCTGCGACCGCTCGTTTTGGGCGGCACGTTCTGCACGCTCTTTGCGGCGGGCAACTACGGGGAAGCCTATGGGCTGCTCTCGTCGGCCGCTCAGGCGAACATTACCAAGAGCCAGTTCATCGCGGCATATCAGACAATCGATGGCTACACGGTGAAGTGGTCATGTGGCACAGCTGATCTCACAACATATAAAGTGAATACAGATAGCGCTTCGATAGTCATCCCGATTACCGGTTCGATTGCCTCGCTGAACTTCAAGGATACGGTGAATACCAAGGTCGAGTTCGTGCTCGAAAATGGCGCCTGGAAGATTGATAACCTGGTGACGACGTCATAAGTCGCGATCAGCCGTCTGCCATGCGGGCCTGCGCGGACGAACGAATCATTGAGGGAGCTTCTCATCGCGAGAGGCTCCCTCATGGTATAGAGGTCAGTCATCAATTGAATCGCACGATCCTGTATTGACGAATGCCGCTCGTTCGATATAATAGACTGACTGGCAGTCTGCTATCAAATGCCGCATGCTGCCATGCGAGGTGTTCGACACTCATGGCGGAGGGCATCGGTGGAGAGATTGCGTATTGCGTGGCAAACGTTCTGGGCGCGGCGGTCTCGTGGGCGCATCGCGCTCTTGTGTGTGTTGTTGGCGCTCACAGTGCCGGCAATTGTCTGGCTCGCGCTTCCAGCGGACTGGCAGCAACAGGCGCAAAGCGGCGTCGCATATGTCGTGCAGTGGGTCGGTTCGCTCGATACGAGAACGATGCTCGTGGCGCTGATCGGCCTGTGTGTCGTCGAGGCGCTGGTATTGCTCTTCGTGCCATCCTACCGTAAGCAACCCTATCTGGCGACTACACCCGCGCTCATCCCAAAGATCACTGTTTACCTCGATGCCGAAAACCAACATCCCGAGAGAGCAATCAGGCCTTTCATGAGGTTTCTCCGTACACAACTCAATGGAGCAAGGGCAGATCTACTCTTTTTCCAGAGTGCTACGAAAGGCGCAACCAAACCAGCCTACCGAACACTACGTCTGTCCGGGTTTCAACCTGTTGATGTACCTCATGATCCGACGGGGAAGAATGAGATCGACGAGGCAGTGGATCGAGAGATAGCAATGCATGCTTTCGAGCGGGCGCTGTTTGGTCCCGAAAACCAACTGTTCGTTATCATCAGTCAGGATGGGGGCTATGTTCCCCTGGTATATCGGTTATTAGCTCTGGAGCATCGCGTTGAGATTTGGGCTTCTGATCCGCCAAAAGCGTATACTGAAGTACAAAAATTCGTTAATGTTGTTCCCAATGATCCTACTGTTGGTGATGGAGATGTTAAGGAAAAACTCAAATTACTTCGATTGGTCGTTGTTGATCTAACCGAGAAGATTCCTGAATTGAGACAACGCCAGGGGCGCAAAGTCAAACCAGGTATACAACCGAAACCGGCGCTCTCCGAGGTTCCGAGCAGTAACGAGCATGCCGGACAGCCCTCCCAAAGAGAAATGGTGGTGAGCGGATATCAAGCGAAGACTGTATTAAGTATTCCCCCAACGATCTCCCTTCCGGGCGAGGAGGAATTCTATCGCGCCATAATGTGTACCATCGATGTGAGGGACTACGCTCTGAGCTTAGGTGGCATAGGAGAAAACGACAATACCTTCTTTCATACGGTATTAGGTAAGCAGCTGAAGCCGTTTCTAATTCACCTCGGGTATAGTGATGGAAACCGAACGAACCTAAGATACTGGCTCATTCACCTGAATGCGATACATCTATTTGGTGTGGCCGCGGCTGACTCCTTACCTGAGCACGATGACACTCCTCCCGATCAAGCTGCTCGCAGCATGTTTGCCATGGCGCGTTTAGCCGCGGATGCTGCCGTGCGAGCGGCTTCAATGTCCAACGCGACGTTCATCAGTATGCATAAGATCGTGAATGCGATATCTTCCATGCAATTCAGTGAGGGTGAGCTTGCTCTGCCCCTTATCGGGCTTCTCATGTCTGATGGTCCACACGCAGGAACTCACATGCGCTTTTTCATCCAGAGTGCGCGTGCGCTACGCTTGCTAACATTTGATGACGACCCAGGTACGCAGGATCGGATCAGGAATCCGCGAATCCCGATCACTCCAACTGGTGACCCGAGCAGCCAGGTCAACAGCACAACACTTGAACCAACCGATCCTCACGTGCTAGAAGCTATCGTAGACAGCGAGCAAACAGACAACTGAGGCGTCAATCTAATTGCAGAAGATGTGTGATACGGTTTCCTTGACGGCACTCATACAATGGTGGTATGAGCAGATCCATTCACTTAGCCACGCATCTGAGCGTCACGGAGCTTGAGCAGCGGTACCGTGCCGCCCACGAACCCCATGAGCGCAGCTGGTGGCAGATCCTGTGGCTGCTGGCGCGGGGCCAGACCGCCACTGCCATAGCGGACACCACCGGCTACAACCGAGGCTGGATCGGCCAGATCGCCAAGCGCTACAACGAGCAGGGACCAGACGCCATGGTCAACCGGCAGCGCACGACATCGTGGCGCGCGCCGCGCATGCTGTCGGCTGCACAGCAGGAGGAGCTGCGTCAGGCGCTGGTAGGGCCAACTCCTGCGGGCGCCAAGCGCTGGCGAGCCCGCGACGTCGCTGACTGGATGGCGGCCCAGCTCGGTCGTCCCGTCGCCACGCAGCGCGGCTGGGACTACCTGCAACGGCTCAAGCAGAGTCAGCAGGTCCCGCGGCCGCAGCACGCCTTGGCGGATCCTGAACAGCAAGAGACCTTCAAAAAAAGATAAGGCCGCTTGTCCAGGCGGTGGCGACGGCGTTTCCTCAGGCGCAGGTCGAACTCTGGGCCACCGATGAACATCGGATCGGCTTAAAGCCGCTCCTCCGCCGTGTCTGGGCCCCCATTGGCCAGCGGCCGGTCGCCACGGTGCAGCACCGTTTTGCCTGGCGCTACCTGGTGGGCTTTGTCCATCCCGCCTCCGGACGCACGATCTTTCATCTGGCCACCACGGTGAGTATCCCGGTGTTTGAAGTGGAGCTGGCGGAGTTCGCGCGCCAAGTCGGGGCCAGTCCGCGGAAGCAGATTGTGCTCGTGCTCGATCGCGCCGGCTGGCATACGAGCCTCAAGCTGCGGGTGCCAGAGCATGTGCATCTGCTGTTCTTGCCGCCCTATTCCCCTGAATTACAGCCCGCCGAGCACCTCTGGCCACTCACCAATGCGGCGCTGGTCAACCAGCATTTCGCCACCATCGAAGATCTGGAAGACGCGCAGTTTGCTCATTGTGCCGTCCTCCAACGGCAGCGCGAACGGATCCGCTCGACCACGCTGTTCCACTGGTGGCCCAAACAACTCCACAAACGTCGAGGGCCAAGACGGAATTGATATGAC
>Ga0070713_100000149_pt1 | contig 46694 bp, 40 predicted proteins | sample LARL82metaG_FD_65465 | JGI IMG/M metagenome (GOLD analysis project Ga0070713, IMG submission 65465) | Corn, switchgrass and miscanthus rhizosphere microbial communities from Kellogg Biological Station, Michigan, USA - LAR L8-2 metaG | ecosystem: Host-associated > Plants > Roots > Rhizosphere ... | reverse complement strand
CTCGACCGATTCGAGAATTGCGGTGAGCTGCGGAACGCCGACGCCGGTGACGACCCGCGTCGTGCAAATCGAGCCAGGACCCACGCCAACTTTGACCGCGTCTACACCGCGCTCGACGAGCGCGCGTGCTCCCTCTCGCGTCGCGACGTTGCCAGCGATGAGCTGCACGTCTGGATACCGTTGACGCACGTCGGCGGTTGCGGCGAGAACAGCTTCGCTGTGGCCATGCGCCGTGTCGATGACGATCGCATCCACACCCGCGTCGATGAGCGCCTTTGCGCGTACGATGAAATCGCCCGTACTGCCGATCGCCGCCGCCACGCGCAGCCGGCCGTATTGGTCCTTATTGGCGTCCGGGTACTGCCGCCGCTTGTGGATGTCCTTCACCGTGATCAAGCCGCGCAGTGTCCCCGTCTCGTCGACAACCGGCAGCTTCTCAATCCGATGCCGCGCGAGAATCTCCTCCGCTTCGTCGAGTGTCGTGCCGACGGGCGCGGTAACGAGTCGATCACGCGTCATCGCCTCGCGCAGCGGCCGGTCGAGATTGCGCTCGAATTGCAGATCGCGGTTCGTGATGATCCCGACGAGCTTTCCCTCCTCATCGACGATCGGAACGCCTGAGATCCGGAACCGATTCATCAGTGCGTTTGCTTCGCGAACGGTATCTCCCGAGCGAAGCGTGATCGGATTCAGAATCATGCCCGATTCGGAACGCTTCACCCGATCGACTTCGGCCGCCTGTCGGTCGATGGACATGTTCTTGTGCAACACGCCAATTCCACCGGCCCGCGCCATCGCGATCGCCATCTCCGACTCCGTAACGGTATCCATCGCCGCCGAAACCAGAGGGATACGAAGCTCGATTCCGCGAGTGAAGCGCGACGAGGTATCCACATCACGCGGGTGAGTGACCGAGTGGCCAGGAACGAGCAGGACGTCGTCGAACGTGAGTGCGACGTCATTGCGCACGCGGGGCGCGGGTTCCTCTATTTCTGCCCCTTTAACGCGCGAAAGCCCGCTGCCTCTTTGATCGCGAGGAGCGGGCTGTGTCGGAGGTCGAGTTGTGGTCGCCATGGCGAAATGTAGACGCCGTGCCCACGCGGGTCCAGACCTGCTGATCGCGGGGCTCCGGCGCCGCGGCCACGCGCCCGCGCATTAGCGTCCAATCACTCTCAACCGCCGACGAATACGACGGGGCAGGAAAAACGCCGCGGCCGCGAGCGCTCCGCGCAGATTCAGATCCGAAAGATCTTCCGCGTCGCCGCCCCAGTGATCGAGCAGCACCAGCCGACCAGCATTAGAGATCAACCGCTGCAGCGCGATCACGAGCAGATACACGTCGTCGACCTCACCGAGGAATGGAATGAAATCGGGGATGAGGTCGATCGGTGTCACGATGTACGCGATCGCGCCGAAGACGAGCAACTTGTCCACCATCGCGACACGTGGGTCAGTGATCAAGCCGAACAGCAATCGGACGAAATTCGGAAGCTGACGGATGTAGTGCAGAACGGTGCGTTTTGCGCCCCGCCGCGGTGCGCGCTGCCTTTCCTTCGATCGGGTGCCGCCCGTGGATTGTTCCGTCGCCGGTCTTCGGCGTGCCGCAGTCGCCATTAGAGCTTCTCCTCCCCGCTGCCAGGTGCCTTTGTGTCACGCGCCGGCGATGACGCCTCGCCGCCGGTCTGATTCGACGGCGCGCTCGCTGTCGTCGGTTGCTGTGCACCGGTCGAGGACGTCGTCGTCTGGCTGGCGCCCGATGTTCTGGTTGCGCTCACGATGTCACTCGCGACCGAGCGTCCAGCAGCGAGCGCACCGTTCAGGACGTTGGCCGCGCGATTCATGAGACCCATCGCCTCGGCGATGGTCGTCGCCGAAACCTTGCCTGCGCGCAGTCTATCCTCGACAGCCTCGGTAAAGCGGGTGAACGCGGTACCACCGGCTTGCTGGCGTTCCGCGTAGCGCGACTCCAGAAACTCCACGTAGTCGAGGATTTGATAACCACGCTCGTCGGCAAGCGTGTCAAGCTTTCGGATGATACGTTCGCGAAGGTGCTCGTTCATGACGTGCGTCGAGAATGATGTGAGTTTCTTGGCATGTTGAAGCCGGCTACGTGAGTGAAGGTGCGAGCTTCATGCCGGGACTACACTGGCGCCGAGACTGAGATAAAGGATACGAGCCCGTTGCAATGGAAAAAAAGAGTCGCCGTACAACGATGCACGACGACCTCTCAATCCATAATTATCCAATAAACCAGAGCGAATCGTCAGCCTCTCCAGCGGGATCGGCGCCCCCGCGCGTCGATGTGCACGTACGGTGTGCGGTACCGACTGCTCGTGTAGATGCCCATTCCGCCGATCAGATCCGGGTGCTCATCCTCGACTGAATCCACTGCGTTCGCGATGATCTTGCTATCTGCCCGAGTGATTTTGCCGTCGCCGTCGGCATCGATCACGATGTCAGCGGCGTCCCCGTATTGATGCCGGCTATCGCGCGCAGCTCGCTGAACCTGGGCGTTATGCGCCGGCGTGCGGAATCCTGAATGGACGTCCAGCGCCGTGAGCGAATCGGGAGCCAAACCCCTCATCTTCGCAACTTGCGCGACTACGAGCTCGAGCTTGTCCAGGAGTCGTGGATTCAGAGCAACGTACTTCGGCCAGACCTCGGCCTGCGCATCGTGGGTAATGAAATCGCCAAGATGAAAGTGTTTGCTTACGCTCAGGCTGACATCGCCTGGTTGTACCTCGAGAAACCCCTGCGGCTCCTCCGACTGATGACCGAAGCGCTCCGCCAGATAGGTCCCGATCCGATAACCGTTCAAAACCCCCGCTGATTTCTCTGCAAAGGGCACCATCACCGCAAGCGTTGGCTGCGACACGCGCTCGCTATGTGCGGCCGCCGAATCGCCCGTCGGGCGGTGATTGAGTTGCAGTTGGTAGAAACCGGCGCGCGGCGGCGCTGTGAGGGCGGCGCCCACCACAGGAAGCGGCGCTGTCGCTGGCTCGTTGTCGCTCGCCGACACCCATTGATACGTGAGACCGGTAGGATCCTCGGCAACGGCCAGCGGGAATTCGACCTGTTGGCCGGGAAGAGTAAACCGAAGCTTGAGTCCGCGGCTCGTTCCAAACGCATCACCCGACGCCCACGCGCTCGGTCCGACAAACTGGGCGAATGGCGCTCGAGGGACCGGAGGTGCGTGGACGAACTGCATTGCACCGAGTGCCGCCGCGCCGAAGACTGTACGCGATGCCCAGATGGCGTAGCGGGCTGCTCTTCGCTTGCGAGGGAGGTTCTGCTCTGCCGATGTCGGCCGCGTTTCGGCCGGCATCAGGATCTCCCCCAACGCGCGCGCCAGCCGCGCACGTCGATGTGAGCGAACGGCCCGTGCAACCGCGTCGCTCTATAAACGCCGACGCCACCCGACAGCTCCGGATGCTCGCGCTCGACCTCCTCGACCGCGCGAAGAATCACCTTCGCGTCACGTGAATCGACGCGGCCGTCGTGATTCAGATCGGCCATTCGACCGCTGCCGTTATCCACGTAGACATCCGCCGCGTCCCCATACATGTGCCGACTGAGCTCGGCTCTGCCACCGACTCGGCCACCATGCCGGTTGTACCAGGGGGTCCGGAAGCCACTCATGATGACCATTCGATTCACGTGCACGCCGTCTTTCTGGAGCTGCGCGATCACGAGCTCGAGCTTGTCCACGAGGTCTTCGTTCAGAACGAGATACTTCGGCCAGACGTCACGCTGATCGTGCGTGAGGAAATCGGAGAGCCGGAAGTGCTCGGAGATCGCCATGCTCTGATTCTCGGAAGTCACCTCGATGAAGCCGTCCGGATTCTCATAAGCGTCCGTGATGAAGCGACCCTTTTCGCTTGGCCAGAACCCAATTCGATAGGACCCCAACCGCCCCTTTTGCTTGTCGCTGAACGGCCGAAGAGCGATGAACGTAAAAGGATGGGCGAAGATGCTGTCCGGAAGCGAATAAAGACCAGGTCGCTCGACTGCGGAATCGCCGAAGAAGCGAGCGAAGAATGGCAGGGCGAGAGTGGCGCGGGCCCGTGTGACCAGGCGCATGAGCAGCTTTCCGCTGCGTCCGCGCAGGGAGTCGTCCGTCGCCACCACATTCGCTTTGCGGGCAACTGCGGCTCCAAGTAAAGAGTCGCTACCGTTGAGTCCAGCTACAGGCGCCGCGTTGGCAGTCCGGGGCGCAATGACACCGCCAAGGACCGTGGCGACACAGGCAAAAGTAAACGCGGCGCAAACGAGGCCGCGACGGCTGGACACCAACATGATTCGAGCGACCTCCTGAGGCAGACGACGGGCGGCGGGTGGGGTAGCCGCCGACGTAAACCACGCTACGCTGAGGAGTTGGGAAAACTCAGCGATCTGAGACACGATTGTCTGGTGTCGTGCGCTGTAGTGGCGGCGCACGACCCTGCCGGGCCACAACTTAACCCGCCAGTGACTGCAATATTAGACGATTATGGAAGGAAAATCGTTGCCAGCTGACCAAGAGGTCAGCCACGTCCTAGTATATGTAAACTGGCGTGCCCACAGGCACGATGTTAAACAGCGTCTCGATGTCTTCGTTTCGCAGACGAACGCACCCGTGACTGACCGAGCGGCCAATCGACGTCGGCTCGTCCGTTCCGTGCAGAGCGTAGCCATCGCCAAGATTCAGCCGGAAGGTACCAAGGACGCCTTTATACTTCCGCTGCCGAGTCCCGTATGGGGGGATGATGATGTTGCCGTTGGCAACTATCTCCTTCCCTTCCTGCGCCTCGAGTGGTTGGGCGTGTCCGTCCGGGAACTTCTTGACGACATCGATCCCGTCCACGGCAATCTGAGATCCGTCCGCCAGCGGAATGCTCTGGCCGCGGTTCAGATGGACGAGGCCTAGCCCACGCTTCTGGGCCTGTTCGACGAAGTGCCAGTCCGGGGGCACCCATTCGGGGTCCTGCTCCTTGGACTCCACCACGAGTCGGCCCCGGGGCGTCTCGAATCGCCAGTGGCTGCCGCCGCCCGATTTCTCGAGAATTTTGCCGCTGCCCGTCGCAACCTGCGTCGTGAACAGCGTGGAGTCGGCAAGCTTGTACCAGAGCCGGTGGTCGGCGATCGATACCACCACGTAGGGTTTGTCGCGCGTCGGCGCGTCAGGGCTGCTCGCGAGCATCTTGTTCAGACTATCGCTGGACTCGCCGATCTCGCGGCGGATCTGGTCGAGCAGGCCGGTATTATGGTTGTAGACGATGCGGCTGATGTCGCGCCGATACCGCACGTCGAGCGTGTTGGCGAACAGCATCGTACTGCCGACGGCCATGACCACGACCGTGGCAATCAGGATCCACGCGATCCTGCCTCCGCTTCGAACAAACCGTATCAGCCCCATCTCGGTGAGTCGTTAGGCATCAGTAGAAGTAGACCGTCATGCCGGCCTTCAGATTGGCCGCGATGGCCTGCAGATCCGCGGCCCGCGTTCTCACGCTGCCGGGAAGCACATAAGCCGAATCATTCAGTGGACCGACTGATGGCATCGAATAGATCACTGTGCCCCCAATGAGAACGACGGCGGCCGGTCCGAGTGCGCCCTTGAGCGCGCGGTCAGAAGGCACGGCCACGCCGCGTTCCGCGTAGACCCAGGCGGGCACTTCCCACGCGTCATCAGCGCCAAGGATGCGCTCGACCGTGCGCGTTCCGCGCGGCGCCGCCATGTAAACCGTGTCCGGGGGCGTGCCAACACGTCGCTCAGGTCCGACCTGGACTGGCATCTCGCGAAGCAGCGCCCCGTCTTGCTCGAGGTACATCACGCCGCTGTCGACCGGTATCGCCAGATGCAGTTGCTTGTCGACCTGCGCCTGTCGCTTAACGAGCTCGATCATCATTCGAACTTTGTTCTGCTCGTTCGACAAGATGGCGTCGGCCTGTTGGCGCTGGAGACCTGACATGCTCTCTCGCAGGCGCGCGTCCTCTTCGACGTACCGAGTGCGCTTCCGCACCAGCCACACGTCCATTGCGATCAGGAGGCAGAGCGAGAAACCCATCGTCGCCAGGAGGCCGGGATACGCGCGGCGAAACTCCCGCCAATGTGGGCGGCGGCGTTCCGGAAACTGCGGACGCGGCGGTGTGGTGAAGAGCTGGGGCGTGTGTTGTTCCATCGTTCGGGCTTTCAGATCTCCGCCGGAAGTGCTCCGCCTTTGGCTTTCCATCAGGTGAACCGTGCGAGGTGCAAATGTGACGCCCTCGACTGGTGCTGTCGATCCACGCTCATGGACGCATCGAGGAGCGAAGTCGGCACGAGACGCTTTGGGAGCGGCCTACGCAGTCGCGGCATCCAGCTAGATTTCCCGCCCACACTACACCATCCCCGAGCACCGGGGTCCTTCTCGTACGGCGAGCAAAGGGATACGCATCGATGGGCAAGGAGAGCAGGCGATCCGTCGTTCTTGTCGTACTCGACGGCTGGGGGTACCGCGCTGAGCGGGAGGGGAACGCAATCGCCTTGGCGCAGACGCCTACCTGGGATGCGCTGACCAAACGCTACCCGCAAACGCTGCTCTCGGCTTCAGGTCTGGCGGTTGGACTGCCAGAGCATCAGATCGGCAACAGTGAAGTCGGGCACCTGAATCTGGGCGCGGGCCGCGTCGTGATGCAGGACCTCGTGCGCATCGACCGCTCGATCACCGACGGCGGCTTCTTTCGCAATCGCGCGTTCGTCGATGCCTGTCAGAAGGCGAAGCAGACCAAAGGCACGGTCCACCTCGTTGGGCTCATCGGCAAAGGCGGCGTTCATGCGATCGACCAGCATCTATACGCGCTCATCGATTTATGTGCGCAGGAGCGCGTGTCGCGCGTTGCCATCCACGCCATGCTGGACGGTCGCGACACGATGCCGCGCTCAGGGCTCGGCTATATGCGCGAGCTCATGGAGCGGGCCGCCAATAGGGCGGTAGTCGCCAGCGTCGGCGGCCGCTACTTCGGCATGGATCGGGACAAGCGGTGGGATCGCACCGAGAAGTGGTATCGCGTTGTCGTGAAAGGCGAAGGTCCCACTGGAAGGGATCCGCTGGAGGTCATTCGTGCGTCGTATGAGCGCGGCGTCACCGATGAATTTGTCGAGCCGACCGTGATCGTGAACGATGCCGGTAAGGCGGTCGCTCCGGTGCGCGATGGCGATGTCGTGATCTGCTTCAACTACCGAGCAGACCGCATGCGACAGATCGTCCGCTCGCTGACGGACCCGAATTTCGACGGATTCAATGTATCCGATGGGCCCAAGGTCTCCGTCGTGACGATGACGTCATACGACCGCACTTTCGAAGTTCCGATCGCGTTCCCGCCGCAGTCGATGAAGAACATCGTGGCCGAAGTGGTGTCCAATTGCGGCATGACGATGTTCAAGACTGCGGAAACCGAGAAGTACGCGCACGTGACCTACTTCTTCAATGGCGGTGTCGAAGCACCCTTCAAGGGTGAAGACCGATTGCTCGTGCCGAGCCAGAAGGTCGCCACGTACGATCTGTGTCCCGAGATGAGCGCGTTCGGAATCACCGACGTGCTGTGCGATTCGATCGAAAAGAACGAACACGACTTCACGCTGTGCAACTACGCCAACGGGGACATGGTCGGGCATACCGGATCGATACCCGCCACGATTACGGCGGTGGAGACCGTGGATCAGTGCGTCGCCCGCGTGGTTGAATCGGCGCAGAAGGTCGGTGCGCGTTTGCTCATCACCGCCGATCACGGGAACTGCGAGATGATGATCGATCCCGAGACGGGTGGACCGCACACGGCCCACACGACCAACCCCGTGCCATTCATCGTCGTCGATCCGGACGGCGACCGACCTCTTCGCGGCGGTGGTGCGCTGCGCGATGTCGGGCCGACGATTCTCGCCATGCTCGGTATCGAACAGCCGAGTGAAATGACAGGCACGGACCTGAGACGATTGCAAGGAGCTCGTACGTGAGTTTTCGCAAATCAGCGCCCTTTGCGCTGCTGTTCATAGTTGCTGCCACGGCGAACGCCCAGGTAGTCGGCTACCCGCCCGCACACAGCCCGTATCTCGATCTCACGTACTCGCAGGAGATCACACCAATCGTCGGTTACTATTGGGGCCGCAGCGATCCCGCGGGAGTCGCGCCGCAGAGCGCGCCCCTCTTCGGATTGCATTACGAGTGGCGCGCTGGTGGACCAGCTCACCTTATTGGCGAAATCGCGCGGGTCTCCTCGAGTCGGCTGCTGCTCGATCCCAACAAGCCGGTCGCGACGCGATTCCTCGGCGACCAGAGCTGGCCCATATGGAGCGCGGACTTCGGATTGGGCATGAGTCTCACCGGCGCGCGCAGCTGGCACAATTTCGTGCCCGAGGTGAAGGCGGGCGTGGGCTTCATGTCTGATTTCAAGAACAGTACGGACGTCGGCGGATTCAAGTACGGCACCCGCTTTGCACTCACGTGGGGTGCCGCGCTGCGATATGTGCCAGGCGGCCGATATCAGATCCGCGCCGATCTCTCGAACCGATTGACCTCCATTCGCTATCCCGACGTGTACTTCCGCCCCGTAACGACCGGCGTACCGCCGGTGCTCACGGGACGAGATCAGTCGGTGTGGAGGAACAACCCGGCCCTGTCGATCGGCATCTCGTATCTCTTCTCGCGCTAGCGATCGACGTGCGCGTTCGATCGTGATGCGCACCGAGGATGACATGGCCCGCGACTTCGAAGACGTTAACGACATCGATGACCTCAGCGACGACGAGCTCCGAGGACTGGTGCGCGAGCACCTCGCGTCGGATAGCGCGCTCGACATCGACGACCTCACCATCCACGTACGTGAGGGTCACGTGATCCTCGATGGACGGGTCGGCACTGATGAGGAGCGTCGAATCGCGGAGCACATCGTCACGGACGTGCTCGGAATCGAAGACTACGAGAACAACATCTTCGTCGATCCAGTGCGGCGCGCGCTGAGTCCGGAAGCGATCGACGACAGTCTCGCCGAAGAAGAAGCGGAAGCAGGCCGACTTCTCGGCGATCGGCCTACGAGCATCAGTTCGGAGACCGAGGTCCAGAACGAAGATCTCGATGCGGAGCTGTACGGAACGTCCGACGTCGGCCACGCAATCGAGGAAGGCACGGCATGGATTCCACCCGAAGCACCGACGCCAGAGGGCTATCCCGGCCAGGATGAGCGGGGGGAATTCGGGGAAGACCACTAGGCGGTGGAGCTACCGGTCGCGGGTGACGGGCTGGAATGAGGAAGGCCGACGGCAAAGCTGTCGGCCTTCGTTCCTTTTTCGCCCTCTACCCCCTACCCTCTACCCGCATGCGTTCTCTTCTCACCCGTCGCGTCTCGTTCGCCGCGGCGCATCGCTATCGCGTCGCTGCGTGGTCTGACGAGCGCAACGAGGAAGTCTTCGGTCTCTGCGCACGTCCCAGTTATCACGGCCACAGCTACATCTGCGACGTGACGGTGAGCGGTGAGATAGACCCGGCCACGGGTATGATCGTCGATCTCGCGCTGCTCGACCGTATTCTCCGCGACGAAGTGCGCGAGCGATTCGATCACCGTAACATCAACCTCGACGTGCCCGAGTTCGGCGAAGGAAGGCTCGTGCCGACCGGCGAGAATCTGGCTCGCTTCATTTACCAGCGCGTCGCGCTTGGGCTTTCATCCGCAGGCTCCGCGGCGCGCGTCACGAAGATCATCGTCGCCGAGGACGCAACACTCAGCGCGAGCTACGAAGAGTAGGCGCGCCGGTAGCGCGCACGCGGACACAACGCCAGCTTAGGGCAATGCCCTTCGTCCCGCACCCCGCGTCACGCGTCCCTCGACATTGCGCAGGCGTCGCGCTCGCCGGCGGCGCGAGCACGCGATTTGGTGGTGTGCCCAAGGGCTTCGCGGTCGTCGATGGGCGGCGAGTCGTCGATCGCGTGCTCGACGCGTTGCGCCCCGTGGTCGATGAGCTTTTGCTCATCACCAATGATCCCACGGTTCAGGGCGCATTACCTGAGGTCGTCGCGCGACCCGACGTGCGTGCGGAGCGCTCGAGTCTCGTCGGGCTGCACAGCGCTCTCACGTACGGCCGGGACGGCGTGCTCGTCGTCGCCTGGGACATGCCATTCGTGCCGCACGCATTGCTCGCGCGACTTCGTGAGCTTGGCGAAGGCGCCAGCGCAGCTGCCATTCCCGTGGGGCCGGATGGGCCGGAGCCGCTCTGCGCATATTATCCGCGGAGTGCACTCGAGATCGTCGAGCGGCAGCTGGACCGAGGGGAGATGCGACTCGCTGCCTTGGTGAACGCGCTACCGCAAAAGGTACTGCTGTCACCTGATGGAGTCGCCGCGTTTGGTCCTGTGACACGGCTCTTCGCCAACGTCAACAGCGCGGCCGACCTGCTGGCCGTACAACAACTCGAGGGCGGCGCCGAGAACGCCGCCGACTCACAACATGGAACGTCAGCGGAGCATCGATGATTCGCCGTTCTGCACTCACTCTGTCGCCGTTCGCTGTTGTCGCCTTCGTCGCCGGCTGCGCTTCGTTGGGCGCCCTGCATCGCGGTGGCGCGGCTCGCAGCGAGCGGGCGGCGCTCGTCGCCTCGATCGATTCCCTGGCCGACGCGCCCGAGTTTCACAACGCGTTCTGGGGCATTCTCGTCGTTGACCCAGAGCGAGGAGATACCCTCTACTCCCGGAACGCGGGCAAGCTGTTTCTGCCGGCGTCCAATATGAAGGTCGTCACGAGCTCCGTCGCGCTCGAGCAGCTTGGTCCCGACTACAGCTATCGCACGGCGCTCGTAGCGCGCGGACCGATTCGCGATGGGACGCTGGCCGGGAGTCTGGCGGTGATCGGCCGCGGCGATCCCACGATCAGCGATCACATGTGGACGGACGCAATGATCCCGTTGCGCGCGATGGCCGACTCGCTCGCTGCTCACGGCGTGCATCGCGTCGCCGGTAAGTTGGTCGCGGCTGGAAACGCCTTTCCCGGAGCGGTTCTGGGCTACGGGTGGTCGTGGGAGGACCTGGAGTCTTCCTATTCCGCTGGCGTCGACGAGTTGCTGTTCAACGAGGGTTTCAGCGACGTTCGCGTCTTTGGGGGCGCCCACCCCGGCGACTCGGTGCGGGTGGAAACCAAGCCAGCTCGAACCTTCCCTGTGCTACGCACGCAGATCACGACGATCGCGGCGCCGACGTGCGCCGCCGGTGATTCGGCCTCGAACGGGCCATGCCCGATCATGAATTCGCGATTTGCCCGCCGACGAGAGCTCACGATTCACAAGGATACGCTCCGGGGCGACGTCGTCGTTACGGGCAGCGTCGTTGCCGGAGACAGCGTCACGTTAGAGATCACTCATAGTGATCCCGACCTGGCGTACCTCGCTGCCTTCGGCGAGGCACTCCGCGATCGCGGCATCTCCATCGATTCGAGCTCGGTGAGCTCCGATACGACGACCGCCAGCGGCGATACGATCGTGACCATCGTCTCCAAGCCGCTCCGCGAAATCCTGCCGGCGCTGCTCAAGCCATCGCAGAATCAGATCGCTGAAGTGCTGTTACGGACGATCGGTCTGGAACGCGGCGGCGCGGGCACCGCCGACAGCGGCCGAAAGGTCGTCGAACGCCAACTCGCGGCGTGGGGTGTTCCGCCTAACACCTACGTCATTCGCGACGGCAGCGGACTCTCGCGCTACGACTATCTGGCACCGGAAGCGCTCGTGCACATTCTCGATGTCATGCGAAAGTCGCCGAACTTTCAATTGTTTTACGACGCTCTGCCGATTGCTGGTGTGGATGGCACGATCAAGACGCGCATGCGCGGCACGGCAGCGGAGAACAACGTGCACGCGAAAACCGGCTCGGTAGCGAACGCTCGCTCGCTCTCGGGATACGTCAAGACGGCGAGCGGCCGCACACTCATCTTCAGCATGCTGGCGAACAATTGGACGGTGCCCGCCGGCGACGTGACGCACGTTCAGGATGTCATCGCCGCCCGGCTCGCCGCGATGCAGCTTCCGTGACGTCAACCGAAGCGGCGCCACGAACGTCCCTTACGGTGACGGAGGCGAGCGCCGCTATTCTGGCTGAGCTGCGTTCGCTTCCGGCAGAAGCGGTGGCACTGATTGAGTCGGCCGGCAGGGTGCTCGCACGCGATGTGAGGTCGCCGCTCGCCCTGCCGCCGTGGGACAATTCGTCGATGGACGGCTACGCCGTGCGCGCGGAGGACGTCCGCGGAGCACGCGGCGATGCCCCGATCGCGCTGCCCGTCACCGCGACGATCGCGGCTGGCGCGCAGCCGACGACGCCACTGGCACCGCGCACCGCGATGCGCATCATGACGGGTGCCCAAATGCCTGATGGCGCGGACAGCGTGATTCGCGTCGAAGACACGGATCGTGGCGAGGAGCGAGTGGTGATCATCGACGCTCGCGACGCCGGCCGGAACGTCCGTCCGCGCGGCGAAGACCTCCGCGCCGGAGAGGTGGCGCTCACCGCCGGCACCGTGATCGGACCGCCGCAACTCGGCGTGCTCGCCTCTGTTGGCGCGCGCGAGGTAAACGTCCATGCCCGGCCGCGCGTCGCCATTCTGTCGACGGGCGACGAGATCGTGGACGTCGACGCGTTCGACCAAGTCCTGGCTGGGCGGCGGATCGTGAGCAGCAACAGCTACACGCTCCGCGCCTCAGTCGCCGAATGTGGCGCCGAAGTCGTGGACCTCGGTATCTGTCACGACGATCGCGCGGCGCTCAAGGCACGCATCCAGCAAGCGCGGGACGCCGGGTGTGATCTCATCCTGACCTCGGGCGGCGTCTCGGTCGGCACCTACGACTTCACTCGAGAAGTCCTCCGAGAGCTCGGAGCGCGAATGCGCTTCTGGCGCGTCAAGATCAGACCTGGTGGCCCGTTAGGCTTCGGCATCCTCGGCGGCATTCCCTGGCTCGGGCTGCCGGGCAATCCGGTGTCGGCCATGGTGACCTTCGAACTCTTCGCGCGCCCGGCAATTCGACACTTGCGAGGAGAGCTGCTCGCCTTCCCTCGCCCCTTCCCGGTCGTCATCGATGAGGAGGTGAGCATCGCGGCGCCGCTCACCCATTTCTTCCGCGTGACGCTCGGACCAAACGACGACGGCCGTGTGCACGCTCGCCTCACGGGACCGCAGGGATCGGGTCTCCTGACATCGATGGCTCGCGCCGATGCGCTGCTGGTCGTGCCACTGGAGCAGTTCGGGCGCGGCGCAGTGCCGCCGGGAACGGTGTTGCAGGCGCTCCCGTTAGGCGACCGGCCCCTGCGCGCCGCGGAGCTGATCCTGTGATCGATGTCGAAAGCGAGCGCGCGGAGCTCGAGCGACGCTTTCGGACCGTCGAGACCCGACTGTGCATTGCCGATCATGAGCTGACGCTGCTTCATCCCGCGAGTGCGGAAGACCTGATTGATGAAGACGACTTCGAGCGCGACGAGCGGTTGCCATATTGGGCAGACATCTGGCCGTCGGCGCGGGTGCTCGCCGCGCGGATTTCGCGGTTGCCCGGAACCGGACGTAGGCTGCTGGAGCTCGGCTGTGGCGCGGGTCTGGTCGCGACGATGGCGGAGTTGAACGGCTACGATGTCTGCGCGACGGATTATTACGAAGACGCACTGCGATTTACGCGCTTGAATGTCGCGCAGCACACTGGCGACGAGGTCGAGACCCGTCTCGTGGACTGGCGCCAGATGCCGACAGACCTCGGGCGATTCGATCTGGTCGTCGGTTCCGACGTGCTCTACGAGCGCGCGTACGGAAAGCTCGTCGCCCGTGCGATCGATATGACACTCAAGCGTGACGGCGAAGCCGTCATCGCCGATCCCGGCCGGATTGCCGCCGAGGACTTCATGCGCGACGCGCGCGAGCGTGGACTTCGCGTCGTCGCGCGCGAAGAAGTGCCGTTCGTCGACGGCTCCATTCGCCAGACCATCCGTATTTATCGGCTCCGCCGGACTGGCTAGTCGGTGAAATCGCTAGGCAATATCGAGTCTCGAGGCCACGAGCTCAGCGACATCCACCACCGGTACCGACGACTGCTTGGCCTTCACGCCATCGCTCATCATCGTCAGGCAGAACGGGCACGCGACGGCGATGGTCTCGGCGCCGGTGGCAAGCAATTCCTCCGTGCGCTCGATGTTGATCCGCTTGCCCTGCCGCTCCTCCATCCACATCCGACCCCCGCCAGCGCCACAGCAGAGGCCACGGTCACGGGAGCGGGGGGCCTCGACGAGATTCACAACCGGCAGAGCGCGGCGCAGCGTTTCGCGCGGCGCTTCGTACACATCGTTGTACCGGCCAAGATAGCAGGAGTCGTGGTACGCGACTGTTAGGCGCTTCCCGTCTTCGGTGCCCAGCGGCACGAGGCCGAGCTGCAGAAGTCGCTCGATATATGTCGAGTGGTGGATCACTTCGTAGTTGCCGCCGAGCTGTGGGAACTCGTTCCCAATCTGATGAAAACAGTGTGGGCAGCTGGTCACCACCGTGGTCACCGCGTAGCGATTCAACGTGTCGATCGTATCCTTCGCGAGCATCTGATACAGATACTCGTTGCCCATACGGCGCGCGGGGTCGCCGTGGCAGTGTTCCTCCTGCCCGAGGATCGCGAAGCGAATGCCGCACGCCTGGAGAATACGCGCGAACGCGACCGTGATCTTCTTGGCGCGGTCGTCGAACGAACCCATGCAGCCAACCCAGAACAGCACATCCGGGCGCTCGCCGCGCTCCGCCAGGTCGGCCATCGTCGGAATCGACATGCCGTCGGCCCAGCGCGCGCGATCGCCAGGATCGAACGCCCATGGCGCACCGTTTCGCTCGAGCGCCTCGAATGCCGGCTGGACCTCGGCGGGAAAGCGCGACTCGGACAGCACGAGGTGGCGACGCATCTGATTGATGATGTCCAGTTGGTCGATCGAGACCGGACATTCCTGCACGCACGCGCGGCAGCTGGTGCATTGCCAGAGCTCTTCCTCGGTGATGTAGCCGTCGAGCAGGCGATGACCGGCACCGTTCGCGGCACCTAACGATGCAGCCGCCGCGTGCCCCTCGCCGTGCACGAGATCGGCGCCGAAGAACGCCATCGTCTCGCGCGTCAGCACGGGCCCACGTTCCATCAATCGCTGGCGCGTGTTGACGACGATCTTGCGCGGACTCAGCACCTTGCCGGTGAGATTCGCCGGACAGGCAGCCGTACATCGACCGCATTCGGTGCAGGAGTACCCGTCGAGCAAGTTCTTCCACGTGAGTTGCTCGACGTCCGCGGCGCCGAACGTGTCCGTGTCGGCCTCGAGGTCCATGGGGCGCATCACCGCCTCCTCCGCCTTCCAACTCGTGTTCGAGAAGTAGACGTTGATGAGGGACGTGACGACGTGGAGGTGCTTCGAGTACGGCAGGTAGTTCAGGAAAATCAGAACGAGAAAGACGTGCGCCCACCAGAACGTCAGCTGCGCGGTTCGCGCGGAGCGAACCGAGATATTCTCGAATGGTCGCCCCAGCGCCCGCGAGATAAACTTCTCCGGGCCGACGGCGCTCGGGTCGAGGACAGATAGAAGCGCATTCGTCAGAAGAAGAGTGATCATCAATCCCGCGATGAGCCCGAGGATGACATACGCATCGAGATGCTCGATGCGATCACCCTCCAATCGCCTGGGATGGAGCACGAGACGGCGATAGAAGGCGAACGCCACCGCCGCGAGAACGAGGACGGCGAACACGTCCTGCGATACGGCATACAACGCGTACACCGGGTGCCAGAGAATGCGCTCGTAGCTGAAGCCGTTGAAGACGCCCTGGAGGAAGATTTCTATCGTTCCAAGTGTGAGAACGATGAAACCCCAGAAGATCGTCGCATGCATGAACCCAGCGATGGGCTCGCGCAGGATCTTCGTTTGTGCGATGCCGACGCGCGCCACATTGGCGAGTCGTGCCCAGTGGTGATCGCTGCGGTTCTCGGGCAGACCGAGCCGCATGTAGGACACGAGACGCTGAACGTTGAGCGAGAAGAGGCCGAACGCGATGGTGAGGACAAACAGGAAGACGACGTTCTGCGCGCTCATGCGATCCGCCCCGTGGTCAGTGTCCCTTCTTCGCCTCGCGCACCGCCTGCGTCAGCGCTGGTACGACCTCGAGCACGTCGCCGACGATGCCGTAATCGGCGACCTTGAAGATCGGCGCTTCCCTGTCCTTGTTGATCGCGACGATCGTTTTCGAGCTGCGCATGCCCGCGAGGTGCTGGATGGCGCCGGAGATTCCGACTGCCACATACAATTGCGGGCTCACCTGACGTCCAGTCTGACCGATCTGGTCCGCATGGGGACGCCAGCCTTCGTCGGTCACGGCGCGGGTCGCTCCGACGGCGGCATTGCCGAATGCGTCGGCGAGATCTTCAACAAGTTTGAAATTCTCCGGCGCTTTGAGACCACGGCCACCGGCGACGATGACAGGCGCGTCGGCCAGGTCGGGCCGACCCCTGGCGCCCTCGATGACCTGAACAACCTTCACTCGCCCGGCCGTTGGATCGACTGCGGGCGCTAGCGGCTCCAGCCGCGCTGCACGCGGCGACTCGGTCGCCGTGAAGGCGCTTGGCCTGACGCTCACGATTGCCGGCGCGCCACTCACCGTGAGGGTGACAATCACCTTGTTGGCGTACGCCGGATGCTTGACGGTGAGCGAGTCGCCCGTGATCTCGACGTCGGTAACATCGCTGACGAGTGGAGCGTCCAGCTTGGCCGCGAGTCGCGGACCGAGGTCGCGCCCCTGAGCGGAGAAGCCGAGAACGATCGCGCGGTAGGACGCACTGTTCGCACGCTGCGCCACCGTCTCGGCGATGGCCTCGCGCGCGAATGTCGTCAGCGCGACGTGCTCCACCACGAGCACGACATCGGCACCGAATCGGCCGAGCGTCTCGGCCTTCTGTCCCACACCGGACGGGCCGGCGACGAGTGCATGTACCTCGCCGCCACCCGTCGCATCGGCGAGCCGGCGTGCAACCGACACCGCTTCGCCTGCAACCTTGCGCAGCTCGGCGCCGCGCGTTTCCGCAAAGACCAGAAAGTTCGCCATTCGTGAGGCTTCTCAGAGCACCTTGGCTTCGGTCTGCAGCAGCTTCACCAGCTCGCTGACAGCAGCCGACCCCTCGCCGATAATTCGCCCGGGCGGACGATCCGGTGGTAAGGCCATTCCCTTCACGGCGACCCGTGGCGTTCCCAGCTGCGCGGGCTTCGCCTCGAGCGGTTTCTTTTTCGCCGCCATGATTCCCTTCAACGACGGATACCGTGGCCGCGCGATGCCCTCGTCGATCGTCACCACTGCCGGAAGCGAAAATTCCACCATCTCGGCCGCCCCCTCGAGCTCGCGCCGCGCCGTTCCCTTGCCGTTAGCAATCTCTAACTTCGAGGCCGCCGTGACGCAGGGCAGATCGAGCAGCTCCGCTGTCGCGGTGCCGACGACGCCAGACCCCGTATCGAAGGCGTGCTTGCCGAAGAAGATCAGGTCGAACGCACCGGCCTCGAGCTCGGCGGCGAGCGCCTTGGCGATAGCCAGTCCGTCGAACGGGACGGCGTCCGCTTTGAGCTGGATGCCGCGATCGACGCCCATGCTCATCGCTTTCCTCAGCGTCTCCTGGACGTTGTCGGGTCCGAGCGCGATTGCGACGACTTCGCCCGGGCCGGTTTTTTCCTTCAACTGCAGCGCGACCTCGACCGCATAGCTCGCGAAGTCGTCCATATCGAACTTCACGCCGCCTTCGTCAATCGCGCTGCCGGAAGCGCCAATGCGAAAACGGGTTTCTGAGTCAGGCGTGCGTTTGATGCAGACGGCGATTTTCACCGTCGATCCTCATTGGAAAAGATTCAGGTCGGAAGTTAGCCGCACGCGGTGGCGCAGCAAACACGGGCTCACTGGAATGCGCTCATCCCCGTCATGGCCTGACCGAGAATCAACGTATGCACGTCGTGCGTGCCTTCATACGTGTACACGCTCTCGAGATTGGCCATGTGTCGCATTGCCGCATACTCGGCGAGAATGCCGACGGCGCCGAGCAGCCGCCGCGCCTCGCGCGCGATGTCCGTCGCCATGTTCACGTTATTCCGCTTCGCGAGCGACACCTGCTGCGGCGTGTATGAGCCCGCATCCTTGAGCCGGCCAAGATGCAGCGACACCAGCTGCGCCTTGGTAATCTCCGTGAGCATGTCGGCGATGCGCTCCTGCTGCAGCTGAAAGCTGCCGATCGGTCGGTCGAACATCACGCGATTCTTCGAGTAGGAAAGCGCCTCCTCGAAACAGGCGATCGCGGCGCCGATCGCCCCCCACGAAATGCCATATCGCGCCTGCGTCAGACACATCAACGGACTCTTGAGACCACCGGATTTCGGGAGGATCGCATCGTTAGGTAGATGCACATCCTCGAATACCAGCTCGCTGGTGTCGCTGGCGCGCAGGGAGAGCTTGCCCTTCTGATCGCGTGCCTTGAAGCCCTTGCTCTTCGTCGGGACGATGAAGCCGCGGATCGACCGTTCAGCCTTGTCCCCATTCGTTTTCGCCCAGACGACCGCAATGTTGGCGGTGGATCCGTTCGTGATCCACATCTTCGCCCCGTTCAGCAGCCAGGTCCCATCGGACTGCTCATTCGCCATGGTGATCATGCCACCCGGATTGGAGCCGAAGTCCGGCTCGGTGAGGCCAAAGCAGCCGATCACCTCACCCTGTGCCATGCGGGGAAGCCAGGTGCGTCGCTGATCTTCGCTGCCAAAGGCGTAGATCGGGTACATCGCCAAGGCGCCCTGTACCGACGCGAACGACCGCACACCCGAATCGCCGCGCTCCAGCTCCTGCATGATCAGGCCATACGCGACGTTGTTGAGTCCCGCGCACCCGTACTCCTCGGGGAGATTGGCACCGAATACTCCCAGCTCCGCCATGGCGGGCACGAGCTCCTTGGGGAAACGGCCTTCGACGTAACACTTGCCGATAATGGGTAAGACATGCTCGTCGACGAAGCGGCGCACGCTGTCACGGACAGCGCGCTCCTCTTCGGAGAGCTGGCTATCGATGTTGAAGAAGTCGAGCATGGGGCGAAAGCTAATCAGGCCGTTATCGCTCCCGCGCGGCGCGTCGTCCAATCCGCTGATCGCCAGGCGAATGCTGGGTCGTGCGGCTCAAGGTTCGTCGCGCGTACGGCGCGACACCGACCTCCCGCGCCTTGGATCGGAACTTCGGCCCGTGATCGATGGTGTGGCCTGTCTCGTCCTGCCACTGATGTACCATCTCGTGGAGAAGGGTGTGCTTCGCCTCCTCCCACCCATCGCGGCGGATATGCCGCCAACTGATCGCGATTTCTGCCGGTTCGCCGTGCGCGGCGCAGGTGTAGTGCCCGAGTCGGCTCTTCATCCGTCGCGACACGCGCAGGGAGACCGTTTTCAGACGCCCGTGGAAGTGATCGGCGTTGTACCGGTCATGGCACCGTGCGAGCTCCGCGACCAGGGTCCGGTCTTCAGGGCGGGTCCTGGGCCGGCGCGTCGCTGGCGAGGTCGTGACGACCGGGTGCGCGATGATGAGCCGTTGCGCAGCGCGTCGTTCCACCCGCGTGCGCCCTTCGACGAAAACGACGATGGCGCGTAGCACGTCGGCCGGCGCCGCGAGGTAGCCCTCGTGGACACGTAGCGCACCGCCGCTGAAGCTGACCATCACATGCCGGTTGCGCGTTAGGCGACAGCGCTCGATGCGGGTGAGGCCCAGCGAGCGGAGGCGTGCCAGGAGCCGATCAGCGCGAACGTCGCGCGAGTGCCGAGCACGCGGCGGCGGATCCAGCTCGAGGTCGAGCTGCGTCGCGCTGTTCAGCAGGCGCTTCAGCGTGCGAAGCATTTCGATGGACCGGGAACGAATCCGCGGGTCTCGGCGGACCAGACGAGCGTCGAGACCTCGATGTTGCCGCTCGTTATGCGAATGCTGTTCACTGAGCCGGGCCGACCTCCGCGCGCTCGATTCGAGATCGTGCCAGCCGTCGAGATGACGGTTCCTTTCTTCGTGTGTTCGATGTAATGCACAGCTTCCTGATGATCGTGGCCGCAGCACACCAGGTCGACGCCCATCTCGGCGAAGGCGCCGAGTATGCGTTGGGTGTGCTTGAGTCCGTGGCGCCGCGATAGCTCGCCCATGACCGGATTGTGATGCATGACGATGATTCGAGCATCACCGGCGCGCGAGCGCTCGAATTCAGCGCGCGCCCGCTCCAGCTGGTCGCGCCTGAGATCTCCGATGATCGAGATGTCACGGATGTTCCACGTCAGCGTACGACGGGTTACGCCCTGCGACGTATTGAGGCCGACGATGGTCGCCCCGGCAATGCGCAACACCGGCTCGAGGTCCTCGCTGATGAAACGGCGGTAATTCTGCGTCATCCTCAACGGATCGCCGAACCCCAGCGGCGCCTTCCACCAGGCGACATCGTGATTCCCCGGAACGACAATTACTTCACTGAAACGCCTGGCGTGTTGTAGAAAAACCCGCGCGCGCTGGAATTCCCCGGACCGCGACCGCTGCGAGAGATCGCCGGAGATGGCGACGACGTCGAAGCGCCGCTCGGCGATGATCGCCTCGATCGCCTCGTATTGCTCGGGAACAGCGGGGTGCCCGAAGTGCAGGTCCGAGCAGTGGAAGAGCGTCGTCGTTAGGCTGTCCGCCTCGCGCTGCTCCCGCTGAGAACCACTCGCCATCACCTCTCCATCCAGAGCCATCACAACTTGGCGATGATCGCGTCGGTGAATTGATCCGTTGTCGCGTTGCCGCCCAAATCACGCGTCACGTTCTTTCCCTCACGCACGGTCTGCTCCAGGGCACGACGCACACCGCGTGCGCGGTCGACGTCCCCAAGGTGTTCGAGCATCATGCACGCCGCGAGCATCAATGCGCCAGGGTTGGCGATGTTCTTTCCCGCAAGATCCGGTGCCGTACCATGAACCGCCTCGAAAATCGCGCCGTGCCTGCCGATGTTCGCTCCCGGCGCCAGCCCGAGACCGCCGACCAGACCCGAGATCTGGTCCGAAAGGATGTCGCCGAAAAGATTCGTCGTGACGATGACATCGAAGCGTTCGGGGTGCAGCACGAGATTCATCGCCATCGCGTCGACGATGCGTTCCTCGAACTCGATGCGGCCGGCGTAGTCGCGGGCGACCATCCGCCCGACATCGAGGAAGAGACCTTGCGCGAACTTCAGAATGTTCGCCTTGTGGACCAAGGTCACCTTGCGCCGACCCTGCTTCACGGCATAGTCGAACGCATAACGAGCGATGCGCTCCGATCCCTCGCGCGTGATGATCGCGATTGCCTCCGCGGCCGCGCGAGGATCGTCCCCGATCTTGATGTAATGCTCGATGCCGACATAGAGCCCTTCGGTGTTCTCGCGGATCAGCACCAGATCGAGATTCTCGTATCGTCCCCCCGGCAAGATCGAGTACGCCGGTCGTACGTTCGCGTAGAGATCGAACGTCTTCCGGAGGGCGACATTGATGGAGCGGTAGCCCTCTCCGACCGGCGTCTCGAGTGGGCCTTTCAGCGCGACGCGGTTGCGCTTGATCGAGTCGAGCGTTTCATCGGGAATCGGATCGCCATACCTGGCGACGGCCGACATCCCCGCCACGTGCTCGTCCCATTCGATATCCGCGCCCGCGGCCTCGAGCAGGCGGACGGTAGCGCGACTGATCGACGGGCCAATGCCGTCGCCAGGAATCAGCGTGACTTTGGTGGACATTCCCTTGAAGTGCCGTTGATCAAAGATAGACGGGCCGACCGTGCGGCAAACGTGTCAACGGCTCGTGATGAGATCGGCGAGGCCACGCGCTACCGAGCGCGTGAGCACATGGACGTCGGCACTCGCCGTGTCGCCGCGCACCGTGCCGACCCACTTCGCCTCGGAGAAGCGCGGGTCCACAACGGCAACCTTCAACGTCGCGCGCGCCGCGCTCGCCGTGGCATCGCGATCCAACTTCAACTCGATAGGCAGTAGTACGGCCCGCGCGTTCTCATGCAGCGCGATCATCGTGCGCAGCTGTGACGCGAGCGGCTCCGGGAGCCGCCCCCCGGGAATGAACGCCGCAGAGCGCAGCGGCTCCAAGGCAAGCGCGTACGGATCGGGGGCGTATGTCGGATTGCGTTTAAAGCTGAGCGCGAGATCGGCCGGCATTATCCAGCCCGTCCTGAGTCCGCGCTCGGCGAGTGCCGTCGCGATGTCGTCATCGAGCATCCGGAGCACGTCACGCGTCGACCCCATTTGCACGATGCCACTCGCCTCGGTGGCAGTGCGCAGCGTATAAGTCGGCGCGACGATCGCTCCCGTCGCGGCTAGACCCGCCAGAGCATGCTGCTCGGGTGCCGGAGCCGTGCTTGCCGGTTTATTACCGGAGCCGCCGCATGCAGCCAGTGTGAGAAGTGCAATACTCCCGAATGTCCGTGCCGCGAATCGAGTCATGTCATCTCAAGGTTTCCTGACATCCTGCGAACCACAAGAATCTGCTGTTCGACGGATAACGCCAAACAAGGTAATACGCCCGCTGCGGTCGCAATTTTCTATTGGAACTCGCGAGCGCGTGCCGTGGCTCCTCTTGCCGTTCCATGCTTTGCCTTCTACCCTCTGCCCTCTGCCAAGTCACTCACCTCGGAGCACACGAGTCATGTCCAGAGTCGGGTCGGCGATCGTGTGGAGTATCATCGCGGTAGCAGGCGCGGGCGCCCTGGCGTGGCTCGCACTGTCGCATGGCGAGACGATCAATGCGGCATGGTTGCTCACGGCGGCCGTCTGCAGCTACCTCGTCGCCTATCGATTCTACAGCAAGCTGATCGCTTCAAAGGTCTTTGCACTCGACCCGAATCGCGTCACTCCCGCCGAGCGCCTGAACGACGGCCGCGACTACGTACCGACCAACCGCTGGATCGTCTTCGGGCATCACTTCGCGGCCATCGCGGGGCCGGGCCCGCTCGTCGGACCGACCCTCGCCGCGCAGTTTGGGTTCCTTCCCGGTGCGATCTGGATCATCGTCGGAGTCGTCCTTGGCGGGGCCGTTCAGGATTTCGTCATCCTCGCGTCCTCCGTGCGGCGAAATGGAAAGACGCTCGGGCAGATGGCCAAGGAGGAGATTGGACCAGTCGCCGGCTACACGGCGCTCGTCGCCGTTCTCGGCATCATGATCGTGCTGATCGCGGTGCTCGGCCTTGTGGTCGTGAACGCACTCCGATCGAGCCCTTGGGGGACGGTCACCATCGGCTTGACGATTCCCATTGCGATGTTCATGGGCATTTACCTGCGCTGGATTCGCCCCGGGCGAGTGCTCGAGGCGAGCGCGATAGGGCTGGTTCTGCTCGCGTTCGCGCTCTTTGCCGGCCGTGGCGTCGCGGACAACGCCGGCCTCGCGCCGATGTTCACGTTGAGCGGCGTTACGCTGGCGATCGCGGTGATGGTGTACGGCTTCGCGGCGTCGGTACTTCCAGTGTGGCTGCTCCTCGCGCCACGCGACTATCTCTCCGCGTTCGTGAAGATCGGCGTCGTCATCGCGCTAGCGCTGGGCATTGCGTTCGTACTTCCGCCTCTCAACATGCCGGCGCTCACGCGGTTCACCGACGGCACCGGACCCGTCTTCGCGGGGAAGGTCTTCCCCTTTGCGTTCATCACGATCGCGTGTGGCGCCATCTCTGGCTTCCATGCGTTGATCTCGTCTGGGACAACGCCCAAGCTGCTCGAGCGCGAGACTGACGCACGAATGATTGGCTATGGCGGCATGCTCGTGGAGTCGCTGGTGGCGATCATGGCGCTCATCGCGGCATGCGCTCTCACACCCGGCGTCTACTTCGCCATCAACGCGCCGGCGAGTGCCATTGGCACGACCGCGGCGAGTGCGGCCGTGGCGGTGCAGCATTGGGGCTTCACGCTCAATCCCGCGGAGATGACCCAGTTGGCGCAGCAGGTTGGCGAGAAGACCCTGCTCTCTCGAACCGGGGGCGCGCCCAGCCTCGCCGTAGGAATGGCACATCTGTTCTCGCGCGCGTTAGGCGGCAGCGAGGCGATGGCGCTCTGGTATCACTTCGCGATCATGTTCGAGGCGCTGTTCATCCTCACCACGCTCGATGCGGGCACTCGGGTCGGCCGCTTCATGCTCCAGGATCTGGGCAAGCACGTGTGGGAGCCGTTAGGGCGAGTGTCGTGGTACCCGGCCGTCCTGATCACGAGCGCGGTATTCGTCGCCATGTGGGGGCACTTCCTCTATCAGGGCGTCATCGATCCGCTGGGCGGGATCAACTCCCTCTGGCCGCTCTTCGGAATATCCAACCAGCTGCTGGCTGCTGTCGCGCTCTGCGTGGGCACGACGGTGATCATCAAGATGGGACGTGCTCGTTATGCACCGGTGACCCTTCTGCCGCTCGCCTGGCTCGTGATCGTGACGATGAGCGCCGGCTGGGCCAAGATCTTCTCCCCCGATCCGAAGCTGGGCTTTCTCTCGCACGCCGCCATAGTCCGCGCGGCCGCGGCGGCCGGAACGCTTCCGCCCGGAGTCAAAACGGTCAGCGACGCGTCGCGTATGGCTTTCAACGACTATCTCGACGCCGCCGTCGCCGCCTTCTTCATGATCTCCGTCGTCGTGATTCTCGCGGACAGCGTACGCGAGTGGGCTGCGGTGCTGCGCGGACGCAAGCCGGCGACATCCACCGAGGCGCCCTTCCAGGCGCGCGTCGCCGTCGCCGGAGACTGACGTGCGCGTTGCATTCCATTGGCTCGGTCGCGCCGGGGCGATCGTTAGGCGCGTCATCGGCGCGCCGGATTACGAATGCTACCTCGCCCACATGCGCGCGCGACATCCGGAGTGCGTGCCGCTCAGCAAGGAGCGGTTCATCATGACTCAATTGCAGGCGAAGTACGAACGCCCCGGCTCACGCTGTTGCTAGCATCCCGGCACCCCTGATCCAAGCATGCGAGATCACGAGAACACGCCGAGGGCGTCGTCTGCGTCAAGCCTTTGACGCGCCCCGTATCCCACTTATACCTAACGCCGCGAGCAGCGCGAGCGCGGCCCCGAAGTCAAAGGCGGCCGTCGAGCCGTTCTTGTCCCAGATCGCGCCGAAAATGATCGACGCGGGAAGGGCGCCGAGCCCGATGGTGAGATTGTACCAGCCAAACGCAGTACCCCGTTTTGCTGCCGGCACGATGTCGGCGACCAGTGCGCGCTCGGTTCCTTCGGTGAGGCCGAAGAAGAGACCATACACACCGAACAGCGCCCACGCATGCCACGCGGCGCTCGCGCGGCCGAACGCGAAGTAGACGAGCGCGTAGAGCAGCCACCCGCTCACGAGGAGCGGCTTGCGTCCAATGCGATCCGACAGCGCCCCGCCGGGAACGCTCGACGCGCTCTTCACGACGTGAAGGCAAGCCCAGAGAATCGGCGCCAGCGCCACCGGCACGCCAAGCTGTTTGGCGCGAAGGAGGAGAAACGCATCCGTGGAATTGCCGAGTGTGAAGAGCAGAATGACGCCAAGCACCGCCCAGAAGCGGCCGCCGAATCGCTGGCCGAGCGCGGGGGCCGCCTTCGCCGTGGGCCGCGCGATTTGCGGACGTGGCACCTCCCTCACACCGAAGATGACCGTCGCAACGGCGAGCGCGCCGGGCACGACCGCCCACCAAAATACGGTGCGCAAAGGCATCTTGAGCCATTCGATCAGCGCGAATGCGATCAGTGGCCCCAGCACACCACCGGTGTGATCGCCGGTTCGGTTGAACCCAAATGCCCGACCGCGTATCGACGGGTCGACGGAATCGGCGATCAGTGCGTCACGCGGTGAGTTTCGTATTCCCTTACCGACACGATCCGAGACACGAATCGCGAGCACTTGCGAGGCCGACTGCGCGATCGCCACGAGTGGGCGCATGATTGACGCGATCGTGTACCCGGCGACGACGAGTGGCTTGCGCTGTTGCACGCGGTCCGACCACCAGCCGCTGGCGAGCTTGAGCAGGGCAGCCGTGGATTCCGCGGCCCCTTCGATCGCGCCAAGGAAGCTTGCGCTCGCTCCGAGCGTCACCGTGAGGAATGCCGGCAGGAGCGGATAGATCATCTCGCTCGAGACATCCGTGAAGAAGCTCACGGCGGTGAGCGCATACACATTTCGGCTCAGACGCGGTGCTCGAACCATTTGGTGATTCGTGAGGGGTGATCGGTGATTGGTTGGCATGGCAAACCACCAGCCTCGGCGGCCCAATCTACCACTTGCGCCCTGCTCGTAGCGCGGTTCAAATGAAGGATGCCCTCTCACGCACCGACGAGAGCGACGCGCACGTCTGTTGACAGCGTGGCCACACATCGTGCACTGGCCGGCGCGCGCGCCCGCCTGGCGTCGCGCGACGACTCGATCGTGCACGCGCAGATCACGCTCGCCGAGATCGCGGCCCCGACGGGTGAGGAGCAGGAGCGCGCCGCGTTCGTCGCGTCACGATTTCGTGCCCTCGGCCTCGACGACGTGCAGATCGACCAGGCGGGCAACGTCGTCGGTCGCCGGCCCGGGAGACGTCCGCTGCCGCCAATCGTGGTCTGCGCGCATCTCGACACTGTTTTTCCGCGCGGTACATCGCTGAGCGTGCGTCGCGATGGCGACCGACTTGTCGGACCGGGCATCAACGATAATAGCCGAGGTCTCGCGGTGATGCTCGCGATCGCCGAGGAGATCGACGGCGTTAGGCTCTCGGCACGTCGGCCAATCGAATTCGTCGCCACCACCGGCGAAGAAGGGCTGGGCGATCTGCGTGGCGCGAAGCGGTACTTCGATGACCGCGGGCGCGACGCCGCCGCGACGATCGCCATCGACGGCGCCGGTGACGAGCGCGTCGTGACGCGCGCGCTCGGCAGCCGACGCTTTCGCGTCAGCTTCGTCGGGAGCGGAGGACACAGCTGGGCCGCCTTCGGATCACCAAATTCGGTGCACGCAGCAGCCGGCACGGCGGCGCGTCTCGCCTCGTTGCGGCTGCCCCTCGAGCCGCGCACGACGCTCTCGGTTGGTCGCATCGGCGGTGGCATCTCCGTGAACTCGATCCCAGATCATGCGTGGCTCGAGATCGATCTCCGATCGACCTCGCGCGACATGCTCGACCGCTATGAACGCGAGATTCATCTCGCATCACGCGCCGCCTGTGAGGAGGAGAACAATCGGCGCGCGTTCGGCACCCGCGCGCTCTCGATGACGACTCAGCCGATCGGGACGCGGCCCTGCGGCGAGACGCCCGTCGAGCATCCACTCGTTAGGCACGCCCTCGCCGCGACGCGCCTCGTCGGCCGCGAGCCCGATGTCGCGACGGCGTCCACGGACGCCAACGTCCCGATCGCCCGCGGGATCCCCGCGATTGCCATCGGCGCTGGGGGACGGGGCGGCGACGCCCACACCCAGGCGGAATGGTTCGACAACACCGATGGCGCCCGCGGCGTATCGCGCGCACTGACGATCGTGTTTGGCGCCGCCGAGATGGCGGATTGACCACCACTGTTAAGCTGGCGAATCACCGGCGAGACGGTCGTACTCCGCCGCGCACCATTCGAGGGTCAGCTCCGCCAGCGCGTCCCGCACGATCGGCGTCAGCGCCATCGCGCCATCCGGCGTCGCCGGCGTTGCGACGAATGCCCGCACCGCCGCCAATGTTGCCTCACGAGTCGAGCCGGACCGGCGCAGCGCGCCCACGTACCCGCACAACGCCATCCGGAGCGCCTCCATCGCATCCCGCTGCCCCTGCTCCAGATCCGCAAGGGCCATCCGCGCCTGCTCCCGCGCCGCGTCGAGCGTCGATGATTCGAGTTTGTGAACGTTCGTTTCCGTCGCGGGGTTCATGCTCGCGCTCTTACGCATCCACTGCGCCAGACCGCCGCGCTTCGCACCAGGGCTTCCGCACAATTCTCGATTAGCCATGGCATTTGGAATCGTCTTTCTCGACAATACCGGCGACGTCTGGACTGTGGACGCCCAGTCTTCGCGTGAAAACGAGCGCTCCTTGCTCTTTTCGCGGCCGTCGTTCGTCGACCCGGCCGAACAACGGGCATTGGATGGGATCCCCGACTGCTGGCCGAACTGCACAGGAGACGAGCTCCGCGTCTTTCTCGGCGCTGCCGCCGCTCTGACCTGAAAACGAGCGCCGTCACTAAGGCGCCACGCGTTTCTCCTTCATCGTCGCTGCCGCGCCGCTCGCACTCGCACCAGCCCATCGCGGACCACCGCGATTTCCCCCTGCGCGTCGATTTCCTCCGCCAGCTCGAGTCCCCGCTCGTAGCAACGCTCGGCATCCTCCAAACAGTTTTCTTTTTCGTGCAGCACGCCGAGCAGCCGGAGACACTCCACCTGCCGCCACCGGTTCCTGCACGCGTCGAAGTGTCCGAATGCGGCACTTGCCAAATCCCGAGCTCGCTTCGCCTCTCCGCGCTGGCCAAGTGCCTCGGCAAGATTCAGGGTTGTCAGGGCAACGAGATCGCCGTCCTCCACTTCTCTCGCAATCTCGAGGGCATCCCCGAGCAACCGTTCGGCGAGCTCGGCATTTTTTCGGTCGAGCGCCACGCGCCCGTAGTTGTTCAGCGCTATCGCTTCGCCGCGCCGGTAACCGGCTTGCCGAAAGAATCCGTACGATTCCGAGAAGCTTCGTTCAGCGGCCCCCAGTTGCCCCTTCTGTGCGAGGATGGTTCCGAGATTCTGCAGCACGACGCCGCGCATCCGCGGATCGGTCGCCGATTCGAGTAACGCCTCGAATGCCGACGTTGCGCGGACGAAATCGCCGCGGCACATCAGCACATTTGCTTCCGCGATGCGCGCTTCGTCGAGCAGTGAACGGTCGCTGATAGCGCGCGCAATACTCTGTGCCCGACGCGCATAGTCCACCGCAGCGTCCCATTCCGCGCGCGCTCGCCGTACGTCGGCCAGTTTGGTCAAAGCGACCGCTTGGACGGCGGGATCTTCGCTCTCCGCGGCGAGGCAAAAGCACGATTCCGCACGCTCCATCAAACCGAGCCGCTCCGCGGCGAGTCCTTCGTCGATGAGTTCGTTGGTCTCAGGCACGTCGGTTGCACCTAGAGGAGCCCGCCTGCGCTCCAGCCCTGCAGGTGTTTATCCCCCTGATAGGAATCTGTCGCGTGATGTTTGGACGCTCGGTACGTCGGTCGGGAAAGGTGGTGGCAGCAGCTGCGTTCTTGCTCATCGCGGCTTCGTGCGGCGAGCCGCGTGCCACGGCTCCGCAAACATCGTCTTCGCGAACTGATGGTTCGTCACCGTCCTTGATCGAGTGCCCGACCAATCAGACCTCTTCCACCTCTGCGCTGGTCGGGCTCCTTGGCGGTTCAGTGCAGCTTGGTGCGACGGGGATCACAATCCCGAGTGGCGCGCTCACCGCGCCGACGCTGATTCAGGTCACTGTGCCGGCCTCTCGCTTCATGGAGATCGACGTGTCGGCCGTTGGCTTCACGTCGTTCCTGTTTCAGCAGCCGGTAACGATCACGATCGATTACTCGCGCTGCAATCGCAATGATTTGAATCCGCACACGCTTCAGGTGTGGCACATCGATCCCGTCACCCATCAACTACTGGAGAACATGGGTGGCGTAGTCGACACGGTGGCAGAGCAGATCACGTTCACGACCGGACACCTCTCTGGTTATGCCGTTGCGAACTAAGATGCGTGCTTCGATGCTGCTGGCGATTGTCGTCAGCATGTCACTCGCACTCTCGCCGAGCTGGATTCACGCGCAGGTTCGCGTTGGCCGCGATTCGTCGACACGACTGAATCGGTTTGGTCGCGACATGGTTTACGGCACCGGTATGGGCCTCTTGTACGGCGAGATCGACCAGCTGCGCAATGATCCTCCGCAGTGGGGCTCCGGTTGGGACGGTTATCGCCATCGCGCCATGTCTGATATCGGTGAGTTCGCGATTCAGGAAGGCACGACCGAGGCGCTCGCCGCCGTGTGGCATCGGCCGCTAGACTATCAGCGTTGTCCGTGTCACGACTACAATGACCGCTTCCGTTGGGCACTCTGGAACAGCGTCACGGATCCGATGCCGCATGACCAGCATCCGATCGCATGGCCTCGCATCGCCGGCGCCTACACGGGTAGCTTCGCTCAGGCATACTGGCGTCCGGTAACGGGTGACCGCGCGCGCACGGCCGTGCTAAACGGCACGCTTTCCCTCGCCATCGGTGCAGGGATCGATCTCTTTCACGAGTTCATTCGCTGACTCGGTTGTCATCCTGAGTGTAGCAAAGGATCTGCTCGTCCAGCTTCGTCACGGCGCAGCCGAGTATTCGGTTGCGCCGGGCTCCAGCCGCTCGAAACGTCGTCCCAGGGCGCGTACCGTCCACCAACTCTCAATCAGGAGCGCTGCCGCGGCGGCAAGTACCGAGACGATCCAGCCGTTGGGTAGACGAACGAGCAACCACCATACAATCGCGAAGACCGCCGCCGCGGGAAGGAGAGCGACGACAAAGGTCAGCAGCAAGATTCCCGTAACCAGAATCCCCTGACCCATTGCCTCCACGCCGCCGCCAACAATCGGCGTCACACGAATCCACCCGGGAAAGAGCAGCGCCGCGGCATTCTGAATCGTCACCGTCGTCGCGTTCACGGCAATCAGCACGATGGGCGATAGCAATACAATCGCGGCGCGAATGCCTAACGGAATACCGATCGTCACGTCGCCGGCGGTGACAACGAAGGCAACGATCACGAGGAGAAGTTGCAGCAGCGCGATCGGGAGCGCGGATGAGACGATTTCGGCGCCGACGAGCTCAGCCCCAGTGAGCGGAAGCGTCTTGAGCGTCGTCACGTGATCGGCGTCTTGTCGAAAGTCATTCTGCAGGACGCGCGAGCCGAGCACGATCAGCAGCAGCACCATCATGAGGCACGCGATGGCGACGAAGCGTCCGTCGATGCCGCGCGACTCGATCGTCGGCAAGGGCAGCACGACCGCCATGATCGCCAGACCGATCACCGAGCCGATGCGACCGGTGCGCATGAGAAGCAACGTGTTCTTCCAGATGATCGCGCCGGCCGGAATGCCAACGGGCGCGAGCGGGATGGTGCGCTTCGCTTTTGGCTTTTGTGCCGTGGCGGCGCGACCCGCGCGTCGACGTCGGACTTCCAGTCGGCGTGCGCGCTCGGCTGATGCCCGGACCGCTGCTTCCTCGAATGCGACGTCACTCCGAATCACCCAGAGGAACTGAACGAGGAGCATCAGGAGCGACGCAGCAGCTGCGCTCAGCCACTGCGCTGTCGTTTGAGCGAACGAGGGCGCAACAACGAGCCGGGGTAGAAAGAGCAGGGCGCGCGCGGCTGGGAGGTCGGTAGCGGTCTCGATCGCGCGGCCGATTTCCCGGCCGCCGCGAGCGGCATGAATCAGTGGGATCGCACCGGCGAGGATCAGGCCGACAGCTACGAGGCTCGCGCCGCCGATGAGAATCGCCGGAAGCTGACGCCGGATTCCCGCACGACCATGCTCGACGAGGGACGTCCGCACGAGGGCCGCCCCGAGGCGATGCAGACTCAGATTGCTGAACAGCATCCAGGTTCCGATGAATCGCAGCGGCGCGGCGAGAACCGAACCTGACCGTCGCAACACGAACACCCAGATCACCGCGTTGAACAGAATGACGAGCTGCGACCGAAAGAGCTTGTAGACGATCAATCCGCGGCGCGACACGGGCGCGGGAAAGAGGAACTGCACTTCCGCCGCGCTGAACGCGAGCGCCATGCGTTCGCCAGAGAACACCCACCCGCCGAGCATGAGAAACAGGATGCCTAACGCGGCTAACGTCTCGGCGTTGTTCCAGATGGATATCGGCGCGCGACCCGGTTGTGCCCCGGGGCGCAGCAGGACCAGCCAGAAGTAGAGCGCGCCAAGAACGAGGGCGAGCGAATAGCGAGGCTGCCGCAGCCGTCGCGCCTGGGCCGCAAAGCGATTCCGTAAACTGGTCCGGGTAAGATAAAGGAGGGCGTCGATCACGGTGTCGGCTCGACGGTTTCGCCGTCACTCGTCAGCGCAAGGAATACATCCTCCAACCCGCGACCGGCGAGCTGCGGGCGTTCGGCGACGATCTGGTCGAAGGCACCGTAGGCGATTGTTCGACCATGATGAATGACGAGCAACTTCGTGCACAGCTCTTCCACGAGATGCAGCAGGTGGGAGCTCAGAATCACCGACGCCCCCGCTCGCGCTCGCGCGGCGATCGTCTCGCGCATGCGACGCATACCGCCGGGATCGAGACCGGTCAGTGGCTCGTCGAGCACGAGCGCCGACGGATCGTGGAGCAGCCCGCAGGCTATCGCGAGCTTCTGACGCATTCCGCGCGAAAGCTCGGTCGGCAGCGCCCGCTGCTTCTCGACGAGCTGAAGCTCCTCGAGCAGAGGTCTTATACGACCGCTCGCGTCGCCGACGCCATAGAGCCTCGCCACGAAACGCAGATGCTCCTCGACCGTGAGGTACTCGAAGAGCTGCGGTTCGTCGGGGATGAACGCCAGCTGCCGCTTCGCTTCGACGGGCTGCGTGGCGAGGTCATGGCCGGCGATGGCAACCCGACCACGTGTTGGCGCGATGATTCCCGCGATCGCGCGGAGCGTCGTCGTCTTTCCGGCACCGTTCGGCCCAACGAGCCCGAGCACTTCGCCAGGCGCGACACTGAACGACAGATTCTCGACGGCGACGAGATCACCGTAGAGCTTCGTGAACGACTCGACGGTGATCATTGCGTTCGCTCAACGCGATCTCACTTCCGAATGATCCGAAATCGTCATCTCCCCATGAATCCCCTCGACGATCGCCTCGTCGCCGATGAGGGAGTTCACGAGCGCCGAGCGCCTAACGGTGGTCTTCGCGCCGACGATCGTGTCGCGCAGCTCGGAGTCCTCGATGGTGCTCCCCGCGCTGACCGAGACGTTGGGGCCGATCGTCGAGCCTTTGAGCGTGACGTTGTCCTCGATGTACACCGGATCCACGAGCTTCACGCCGCTCGGCAGACTCTTGGGACGGCGCGCCGCCTTGCGCTTCTCGAGAATCCTGCGGTTCGTATCGAGCAGGGTGTCGAGCTTGCCCGCGTCGTACCAGCCTTCAACGTCCACGACCTTGATCTTCGCGCCCTTGTCGATCATGTACTGAAACGCATCGGTGAGATAATACTCACCTTTGTTCGGCGGCTGCTTCAGTACCCACTCGATACCCTCCAGCATCAACTTCCAGTTCTTCACATAGTAGAGGCCGATGTTCGCGCGCTTCGAGATCGGCGTCGATGGCTTCTCGACGATGCGCGTCATGTTGCCGTCCTTGTCGGTGACGACGACGCCAAAGCGCTGGTAGTCCTCGACCTCCTTCACCCAGATGATGCCGTCGGCGTCGGTGTGCTTCACGATCGAGAAATCCGCGTCGAAGATCGTATCGACGAAGATGATCATGACGGGTTCATCGATGTAAGGACGTGCTAGTGCTACGGCATCCGCGGTTCCCCGCTGTTGCTTTTGTTCGACAAACACGCCGGGGAAAGGATACTTGGCCCGTGCATATTCCTCGACCTTCTCTTTTAGATGGCCGGTGATGTAGATGACCTGCCCGACGTTGCCGAGCGCCTGCAGATCTTCCATCACGTAATCGATCACCGGTTTGCCGGCGATCTTGAGCATCGGCTTGGGCGTGATGTGCGTGTGGGGACGGAGCCGCGTGCCTTTCCCCGCCAGCGGTATGATGACCTTCATGGCGTGCTCGTTCCCTCCCGTCCGTATCGATCGGTGAGTCGTACGACGTCGTCGAGGTGTGGGGTCGATACCTCGAGCACATCGCAGTCCGTGACCGCTTCCATCTGGTGAATGGTATGCGGCGTTATGCGGTAGGCATGGCCGATCTTCAGCCCAATGTCCGTTGGCGCACTGTCCGCCCCGTTCTGCCAGACCCGATAGATAATCTTCCCAGCCAGCAGGAAGACCGTCTCGTCTTTCACATTGTGATATTGCACGGACAACGCATGTCCCGCGTTGATGTGCAGAATCTTACCGACGTAGACATCGGTGCGGGCCCAGATGGTTTCGTGGCCCCAGGGCTTGTTTACGAGCTTGATCTCGACTGGTCCAGACATACTCGCGGGATGCGGGTTACTCGACACGCTTCACGCTAAACGCGCCACGCTCCTCGCGCCACGCTAAACGCGCCACGCCCGGCATAGTCCGTGCTTTCGATCCCTGGCAATGATCTTCGAACCGAAATACCTCCCGAAGCTTGCCGCGACGGTGGGGTTGTTCACGCGTTACGGACTCGCCGACTTCGCGAAGCAGCAGGGGCTCAAGGGCATCGCCCCGGATCCGGAGAGCGGTGACGTCGACGACGCGCCATCGGCCGAGAAAGCAGCTGCGTTCCGCAAGCGGCTCGTCGAGCTTGGGCCGGCCTATGTGAAGCTCGGGCAGGTCCTCTCCACCCGTCCCGATCTGCTACCGCAGACGTACATCCAGGAGCTCGAAACGCTTCAGGACGACGTCGGACAGATCCCGCTCGAGGAGATGCACGCGACCATCGAAGCGGAGCTGGGCGCGAGGATGAGCAAGCTCTTCGAGGAATTCGACGAGCAGCCCCTCGGCACCGCTAGCCTCGGACAGGTGCACGCCGCCCGCCTCCGCGACGGGCGTGAGGTCGTCGTGAAGGTGCAGCGCCCGAACATTCGCGAGCAGCTCGCCGAAGACATCGAGTACTTTCGCGAGCTCGCGAGCTTTCTCGCGGCGCACACCGAGGTCGGCCAGCGCATCGACATGATCGGCATCATCCAGCAGCTCGAGCGGGCGCTCGCCGACGAGCTGGATTACCGTATCGAGGCACGTAATGCGGCGTCGTTCCGTCGCTCCCTCGCCGAATTTCCGCGAATACTCATCCCGCGCGTCATCGAGGGCTACACGACGCACAAGGTGCTCACTACCGAGCGAATCCACGGCGTCAAGATCAGTGAAGTCTCACCGCTCACCCGCATCGAGCACGACTTCCATCCCGTCGCCGATGACCTGACGCGAGCGTACCTCAAGCAGATCACCATCGACGGTCACTTTCACGCCGATCCGCACCCCGGCAATGTCTTCGTCGTGCTCGCGGATCAGGACAACCCCCTCACGCCATCCGAGGCGAAGGCGCTGGACCGACGCCGAACAGCTCGTCAGGCGGTGACGCCGTTGGCGCGGATGGAGGCGCAGGCGCAGGCCACCGCGGCACCCGAGCCGAGTGACGTCGATGTGCGGTTGTCCTTGATCGACTTCGGCATGACCGCGCGCCTGTCCTCAGGGCTCCGCGATCAGATCATCCGTCTGCTGATGGACCTCGCCGATAACCGCGGCGATGACGCGGCCAACGCCCTGATCGAGATTGGCGACGAGCTCGCCGACTTCGATCGTGATCGCTACAGCCGCGACATCGCCGCTTTGCTCGCGCGCAATTACGATCTCGCGATCGGCGACGTACAGGCGGGAGAAGTCATGTACGAGTTGATCAACATCTCGTACTCACGCGGCCTGCGTCTCCCCGCCGAGCTGACATTACTGGCGAAAGCGCTGTTCAACCTCGACGCGGTGACGCGCGCGCTCGACCCGAGTTATAGCCCCATCGCGACCATTCGCGAGTACGGCAATCAGATCGCCGCCGACAAAGCCCGCCGCGAGCTGAACCCGCGCAAGCTGCTCCAGATCGCGATGCAGAGTGGCGACCTGCTGTCGGCGCTGCCCCACCGACTCGACCTCCTCACGCAGCGGCTGTCGACCGGCGAGTTCGAGATGCGGATCGAGATCCCGCAGCTCACGATGCTGTTGAATGGCCTGCAGAAGGTCGCCAACCGAATCTTCTCGGGGCTCGTCCTCGCCGCGATCGTCATCGCCAGCGCGATGCTGATCAACACGCGCAAGACGCTCGGCACCTGGGGTTTCGTCGTCGCCGGCGCGGTGAGCGCGTGGATGGTGGTGACGATCTGGTGGGGAGATCGGCACCCGAGGCGCGAGTAGGTCCGCACCGCCTCTCTTGACGGGTCACTGCCCGCACCCCACCTTCCAGTCACCACGTGACTGGAAGCGCCATGCCGCCCACGATCGAGCTTCTGCAAGGGACCGTCGACGTTCTCATCCTGCGAACACTTGCCTGGCAGCCGATGCACGGTTACGCCATCTCGCGCTGGATTCGCGAGCGTTCGAATGAAGTGATTGCCATCGAAGGCGCCGCGCTCTACCAGGCGCTGCACCGACTGGAGCGCAAGCGATGGGTGGCGCCGTCCTGGGGCGTTTCCGACAACAATCGCCGCGCGAAGTTCTATCAGCTCACGGCCGAGGGCCGCCGGCAGCTGCGCGCCGAGACGACGAGCTGGCAAACCTACGCGGACGCCGTCAGCCGCGTGCTTGCACCTGCCTAACGGCACCAGCCCCCAGCCCCCAGCGCCACTGGCAATGCCAACTCTCGAGCAGCTGCGCCGCCTTCTCTTCCCGTGGCGCTCCCGCGATCGTATTCGCGCCGACCTCGATGACGAGCTGCGCTTTCATCTCGACATGCGCACAGCGGAACTCATCGGCGCGGGCGCAACCGAGGCGGAAGCGCGACACGAGGCCGAGCGGGAATTCGGCGATGTGGAGTTCACCCGGCGGTATTGCCGACAGCTCGATGAGAGCGGTGAGCGTGCCGTCCGCCGCGGTGAATGGCTGGCCGAATCGGGGCACGACGTCGTTCAGGCGTTGCGCGTGCTCCGCCGGTCTCCCGGTTTCCTCGTCATCGCCCTCGTCACCATCGCGTTAGGTGTCGGGGCGAATAGTGCGATCTTCACCGTCGTCCGCGGCGTGCTCCTCCGCCCGCTCCCCTTTGCCGATCCGGAGCGTCTCGTCGCGGTGTACGAGAACAACATCCCGGATCACTCGCCGCACTCTCAATTGGCTGCCGCCGACTACGTCGATTACCGCCGCGGCCAGTCAACGCTCACGGACATTGGTGTCGTCGGCTACTCCTCATTCACGTATCTCGGGCCTAACGAGCCAATCGCGCTCCACGGCCTCCGCTTCAGCGCCAACGTGTTCGGCATCCTTGGCGCGCGCCCACTCATCGGCCGCACCTTCGCGTCCGGCGAAGATCGCACTGGTCACACCTCTGTCATCGTCCTCGCCTACCCGACCTGGCGCGACGTGTTTGGCGGCGACACCAATGTTGTCGGCCGGGCAATTCCGACGAGCTTGCATGCACTCACGGTGATCGGTGTCATGCCGCCGACCTTCAGCTTCGGCGGCGACGAGCAGTTCTGGTCCCCGCTCGACATCCAGCCGATGCTCTCCGACGTGAACCGCTCGCGCAAGTTCCACAACATGGTCGGCGTTGCGCGGCTCCGGCCTGGTGTGAGTGTCGCGTCGGCGGAGAGTGATCTCCTGACGATTGCCCAGCGCAATGAGCGGCAATTCCCCGCGTCGAATACCGGACATCTCGTGACGGTGATGCCGCTTCACGGCGCCCTCGTGGGTGACGCGCGAATACCGTTGCTCGTACTCGCCGGTGCCGCGTTCTGCGTCCTCCTTATCGCCTGCGCGAACCTCGCCAATCTGGTCTTCACCCGCACGATGACGCGCCAGCGCGAGCTCGCGGTCCGATCCGCGTTAGGCGCCGGCCGGGCGCGCCTCGTCCGGCAGCTCCTCGTCGAGAGCCTCCTGCTTGCCCTGGTCGGCGGGTTGTTCGGCTCGGCGGTCGGGTGGGTGGGCACGCGCGCGCTGCTCTCCGTCTCGCCCGATGCCCTGCCTCCCGTCGGCAACGTGGCTGTCGATCCCTGGGTCGTCGCGTTCGCCCTCGCTCTATCGTTAGGGGGAGGTCTCCTCTTCGGGCTCCTGCCGGCGTGGGCCGGCGCGCGAACGAGCGCCGGCCAAACGCTCCGTGAGACGAGCCGCGCCGTCGCCGGCGGTCGCAGCAACCGCCTTCGCCGTCTGCTCGTCGCCGCACAGACGGCGCTCACGGTAGTGCTCCTCATCGGCGCGGGACTGCTCGTCCGCAGCCTTGCGCGGCTCCAGCAGGTCGAGCTCGGATTCGACCCTGAGAACGTCCTCCTCGCCAGCCTGCCGATCACCTCCGGCGACGAGACGCGCGCCATGAGAATGTACGAAACGCTCTTCGAGCGACTTCGCCAGGTGCCCGGCGTACGAGCCGTTGGCGCAACGACAAACGTTCCGCTCCGGGGCAGCTCGAGCGCTGGCATTCACATCGAGGGTGAGCCGGTGCCTAACGGCCCACTCCCGTCCATCGGCTATACGGCCGTCAACGACGACTACTTTCGTTCACTTTCAATCCCGCTCCGCCGTGGTCGCTCCTTTATCGCGCAAGATATCCGGAGCGTGCAGCCTCGTTCTGTCGTCCTGAATGACGAAGCCGTGCGCCGCTTCTTTGCCGGCCGCGACCCGCTCGGAACGCGCGTCCAGCTCGGGCCAGACCCAAAAGGTCCGATGTACGTCGTTGTCGGTGTCGTTGGCAACGTTCATCAGGACGGCTTCGATCGCCAGCCGCGCCCGATGGCTTACACCTCCTATCGGCAGGAGGGCGAGACGTTCCTGACGATTACGGTAAAGACCGCGGGCGACCCCATGCGCATGCTGCCCATGCTGCGCGCCGCCGTTCGTGAGCTCGATAAGACGATCCCTGTCATCGACGTGACCACGATGGATCGCGTCGCGGGCAACGCTCTCGCCCGGCGCAAGTTCTCGTTGATGCTTCTCTCGACCTTCGCCGCCGTCTCGCTCGTGCTGGCGATGGTCGGCACCTACGGTGTGATGGCGTACACGGTGAGCCTGCGTACGCCGGAGTTGGGCCTGCGCATCGCCCTTGGTGCGACGACGCGCAACGTCTTGTCGCTGGTCCTCGGACAGAGCATGCTCACGTCAGTCGTCGGTGTCGTTCTCGGTATTGCTGCCGCGGCTCTTGCCACTCGGGCAATGCGCGGACTTCTGTACGGCGTCGCGCCCACGGACGTCCCGACGTTCGCGCTCGTCGTTACTACCCTCCTCTCCTCGTGTGCGCTGGCTGCCCTGATACCAGCCCGTCGCGCCATCCACATCGATCCGGTCGATGCGCTCAGAAGGGATTGAGTGTGTATTCCATGACCACTCATCAGCGGTAATGGCCAACCCGGCAGACGACGCTTACCAGACATCGGTGAGACTGAACACATATCGGAATCCAAGACTCCCGCTGCGCGCGAATGACGGCCCGCCGGCAAACTGTGGCTGCTTGATGAAGAGGGGCAGGTCGAGCCGGAACCGCACATCGCGATCGTAGATCCGCCCCCGCAGCGACGCGCCGACGCCCGCATCCAGCAGCAGGCTGCCATCGAACTGCACGAAGTTCGATGATGCCGCGGCGATGTCGCCGAACGCCGAGAACCAGATCGACTTCCGTCCATCCGCCGCGCTGCCGAACGTGTGCATGTGCTGCGCGAGCTCGAGATTCGCCGCGCCAACCCGCGAGAGCGCGATGCCGTATGAGTACCCTCTCAACATCGCGCCGCCGAGTGGCATCACGTTCGAATAGTCCTGCTTGTAGATAGAGCCACGCGGACGATACCAGTTGCTCCAGAACGTCGAGAACGGATCCTGCGTCGACGCGAAGATCGCCCGTTGCAGGGGCGCGCTGCGTTCCCCAGCCGCGTACAGCCGCCCGACAATGGCGAACTTGCCGCTCTCCAGATACTGCACCTGCATTCCCGACAGCTCGCCGCGCACGTAGCCTTTCGCCATCTGGTCTCCCCCGCGCGGACGCGACAGACCGGCGGCCAGTGATCCGCCAAACGCCTGATAGCTGCCCTCATCGTCCGGCGTGAGCTTCACCGATACGTCGCCGGCAAGCTCGGTTGTCTGCGCGTCGGCCCATTGCTCCGGCAGCACGAACTTGTCCGTCGGATACGCACCCGTTAGCCGCGCCGTGACATTGATCTGCGGGCCCGGCACGAACGTGAGCGGACTGAGGTCCCAGCTGTGGCGCAGATTGATCAGCGCGATGCCGTCGAGAAATCCCGCGTCGAGCCCCGCGCCCATCCAGGGTCGCGACGCCGTCGGCAGATAGGGATTATCGATGCGCGCCCACGCGCTGAAGTGGCTCAGCGTCGGTCGAATGTCACCCGCCGTCACGGCGAGACCGAGGTCGTATCGATCCACGCTCGCGAGATAGCTCGAGCGCGCCCGTACGCCGGCCGTGACTGCACTCCGAGTCGAAAAACAGTCCTGGCCCGCCACGGGACAGTCCACCGGACGCTTCGGCGTCGAATACCAGAGCATCGGCATCCATCGTACGAGCGAATGCTCACGATCGTTCTGGTCGAGGAATGGCCAGTCGAACACCGATCGTGGCCGCTCCATGCCTAACACACCGCCGGGATGCTGCACATCGTTGCGGCGGTCCCAGTCCCAGGTGAAATGTAACGGATCGATCCGTACTTCCTCCGGCTTCGCCGGCGTCACGATTTCCACCGTCTGATGATCCTGCAGCGGATCGCCGTGCACGATCGTCCAATTCGACCCCACACGCGCGCCGACCGGCATTGGATGTCGGTACTCACCGCGCCTGACGATGTCCGCCTTCGTCGACCACTGGCCGTCCGGCCGTTGCGTCGAACGCACATCGCCTAACGCGTAGTCGAGCACCCCCGTCTGGTACACCCACTCGTTGAAGAACCAGCCGAGATCGTGCCCGTACCGCCGCTCCGCGGACGCACGCATCGCCGGCTCGTCCACGTGCTTCAACGCCCAGCGATCGTAGTAGTCGTGGAAGAACTCTCTGAATACACTGTCGCTCAGCGCGTCGCGGAGATGTGAATACATCAGCTCCCCGCGGCTGTAGATCATCACATTGTAAACACCGAAATCGCGGAAGTCCGCGGCGTTCGTCCCAATCGGCTCCGAACGGCCAGCCAGCTCCAGAGCGATGAGATCGAGATTGTCCGCCTGCGACCGCGGGATCGTCGCGGCGTTATAGCGATAGCCTTCCGGGATGCGCGGTGGCGGCAGCACCTGCGTCGCGCGCTCCTGCGGCGTGAGCTTCTGTGCCCACGACGTCTGATACGAGGTGAGACCCTCGTCCATCCATCCTGAGCGCCACTCGTTGTTGCCGAGGATGCCGTACGTGAAGTTGTGTCCCCCTTCGTGCAGAATGAGACCGAGGCTCGCGCCGCCATCCATGATCATCATCGGGAACTCGGTGCCTCCGCCGTCGATGCGATGCACGTTGGAGAACGCCGGGTACGCGTACGGTCCCCAGATCGACTCGAGCCACTGCAACGCCTGGATCGTGCGCGACGCCGCGCGGCCACCCCCCCACGTCGTATCGTCACCCGGCTTGTACAGCACGTGTACCGATACCGTGTCCCACGTCTTGTAATGCGAGTGCGGCAGCTGCCGTATGTACAGAGCGCCTTCGTACCGATAGTCGGGCGATGCCGACCACGCGAAGTGGTGCACGTTCTCGGCAACGAATCGCACGGCTCGCGAGCCCGACGGCACCTCCACGTTAGGCGGCAGCGTCGTGTCGCTGCCGTACGCGTCGCGGCCCAACCGAAGGTCGCCGCCCTTTTTCACTCGCTCCCAGCCGGGATCGCCGGCGACCGGTATGCCCGTCGACACCAGCACCTGATCGTCCGCAACGATCATCGTCACGTCGTACGTACCGTACTCACCGTAGAGCTCACCAGCCGGAACGAGAGCGTTCGGCTCCCAGCCAGCGCGATCGTACACCGCGACCTTGGGATACCATTGCGCGAAGTCCCACGTGCGACCGCGGTGTGCCTGACGGCGCGGGACGGTAGAGGGGCGAGCGTCCCATTCGAAGGCGATGCGTATTGAATCGTGCGGCGGTAAAGGACGTGGCAACCTGAAATGCACGACCGTGCTGTCGGGCGCACCCGGATAGTCGATGAAGACCGCGGAGCCGTCCACCGTCGGCGGCGTCGTGAAGCGCTCGTAACCGTAGTCCGGATCCTTGAGATTCTGGAAGCGGACTCGCCCCTCCCGCTCGTCCACCGCGCTCCACTTCGATCCCGGCCGGAAGGCGTTGAGATATTGGTGGAAGTACATCTCCTTCAGCGTGTCCGGCGAGTTGTTGACGTACACCAGCTCGCCGCGCGAGTGAAGCCGCGTCGCCGCTTCGTCGAGCCGCGCGACGATGCGATAGTGCACGTGCTGCTGCCAGTAGCCCACCGTATCGCCGCTCGGCGGCGTCGACTCGTCCGGGTGCTTGATCGCACCTGGCTGCTGATACGGGGTCTGGAGTAGCAGTGCGGCGAAGAGCGGAGCGAGCATTGAAATAGGATTAAGGTTTGGTGAATTGTAGCAACCGTCGGCGGATCAATGTACTGAACGTCGCGCATGCTCCTTGCGCGCCCAGGAGTGTTGTGCGACTCATCACAGGAAGCAGCCTTCCAGGCCTCGAATAGCTGATGTTCGCTACCTGCTTGTTTTGCAACGGTTCGCTCGGCGGCAACGAGTCGATCGAATCCTTTCCCATTGGCCGCCGCCTCGCGTTCGACGCGAGAAAAGGACGTCTCTGGGTCGTCTGCGCGCGTTGCGGACGGTGGAATCTCTCGCCACTCGACGAGCGGTGGGACGCCATCGACCAATGCGAGCGCGCCTATCGTTCGACAACTCTACGCGTCTCGACGGATAACATCGGCCTCGCGCGCCTCGGTGAGGGGCTCGAGCTTGTTCGCATCGGCGCGCCACTTCGCCCCGAATTTGCCGCGTGGCGCTACGGTGCGCGCTTCAATCGCCGGCGGCGACGCGTTCAGTTCGCGACTCTCGGCGGCGCTGCCGCGACCGTCGCCGCCGGAGTGGCGCTCACGCCGATGATCCTGCCATACGTAGTCACAGGCACCATCTCCGTCATAGTAATTCCGGGACTCACGACCATCATGGGCGCGATTCCCGTAGCTGGCATCATGGCGCTGCGCGACTACATGCGCGAGGATCGCGTCATCGTGCGTCTCCCCGCGCCCGGGGAGAATGGCAACGGCCACGCGCCGTCATTCTCGTTCAATCGTGAGCAACCAGTAGTGGTCCGCGCTCGGCAGATTGGCAGCTCGACTCTCCATCTCGGTCCGGACGGTACGGCGACGCTGCACCTCGTGCACGACGGCGGTATCGCCCGCTACGACGGCACCGCGGCCATGCAAACAGCGAGCGTCCTCGTCGCGAGCACCAATCGACTCGGTGCCTCCGACGCACAGGTGCGCACCGCAGTGTCGCGCATCGAGCGCCATGGCGATGCCGCGGGGTATCTCGCGTCCGTCTCCCTGCTCGGCGAAGCCCGCGGCCGCATCATGTCATTGATGAACTCATGGCGACACCTCGGCGCCCTCCGTCTCGACCCCGCTGAGCGCCTCGCACTCGAGATGGCGATGCACGAAGAGACCGAGCGCCGCGCGCTCGAAGGGGAGCTCGCTCTCCTGGCTGCGGCGTGGAGAGAAGCCGAAGAGATTGCCGCGATCGCCGACGAACTGTGAACGGTGGTCGGTGAACGGTGAACGGTAAGAAAGGAAAGGCGGCGCCGAAGCGCCGCCAATCCGAATTCACCGACCACCGTTCACCGATCACCGATCACGGTACCACTGCGATCTTCTTATCCACCTTCGCGTCCTTCACGTACAGATCCAGCCAGGCCGTGAATCGCGCCCATTGATCGAGGATCGTCTCCTTCGTCACCTGGCCGTGATCCTCGTACGGGTAGATGTATAGCGCCGCCGTCTTGCCCATCCCCTGCAGTGCGTGCAGCAGACGCAGCGAGTTCGTCGGATCGGTACCGACGTTCTGATCCTCGGCTCCGAGGTACATCAGAAGGCTGCCAGTCAGGTTGTTAGCATATAAGAACGGGGACATCGAAAGGTAGGTATCCTTCGCCTCCCAGAGATCGCGCCGCTCGCTCTGGAAGTTGTTCGGCGTCAGTGTGCGGTTGTACGCGCCGTCGCCCGCGATGCCCGCCTTGAAGAATGGCGTGTGCACCATCGCGTTCACCGTGCTGAACGCGCCGTAGCTGTGACCACCGATGCCTAACCGCGACCGGTCGATGTAGCCGAGCCGATCCAGCTCGTCGATCACGGCCGAGAGATTGTTGCGCAGGTCGTTGACGTAGTTGTCGTTCATGCGGCCCGCCGCTCCGACGATCGGCGCGTCCGGCTGCACGACGGCGTAGCCCTGAGTGATGAGAAGCTCCTTATTGCTCGGCGCCGACGTGTGGAACTGGTTCCGGTTCTCCGTCCGCTTGGTGCGGTCGTAGCCCGCCTGATCGGTGTACTCGTACGGATAGAACCAGAAGAAGGCGGGCAGACGTGTCCCCTCCCGGTAGTCGCGCGGCAGCGTGAGATCGACGAAGAAGCGGTAGCCGTCGGCGCGCGTCACGGGAATGCGCTTGCGAATCGCCTGACTGATCTCCGGCGCGTAATCCTTATTGTTCGTGAGCTGCGTGACCTGACCCGATTTCATATCACGCAGGAAGGAGTCGGGAACCTTCGTTGGCGATTCGCGCACGACGATCGCCCTGCTGAAGTCGTCGTCGAGCGGCGCGACAACGCGCTCGAACACATCCGCCGCGCTGTAGAACACGCGGTCCTTCTTGCCGGTCTTGATCTCGACCTTGTCGACGAAGGGCCGCGGCGCGCTGTCCGACCAGGTGTGGAAGTACTGCGTTCCCGTGAGATAGGCATAGTTGCCGTCGCTCGACAACAGCGCCACTTCGCTCACGCCCCGCCCCAGCTTCGACATCACCGTGCCCGGATTCTGATAGAACGTCACCGAGTCCGCGCCGTTGCCCCCGCGGCCGCCGCCGCCAAAGCGGCCGCCGCCTAACGTGCCGAGCGTGAGGTTCACGCCGCGAATGCGCGCGATTGGATAGTGTTTCGTCGGATCGCTGAGGTACGTCGCGTACACCTGGCTCGTGCCATTCGCGTTCTCGGCCACGAACACGAGTTGCGCGTCCTCTGACCAGAGCAGGTCGCCGATACGGTTGTTGCTCTGGAAGATCTGCTTCGCGCTGCCCGATGTGAACGGCGCCTCCCACACATACAGATGATCACGACGCGCCGGGCCGCGGCCACCGCGGCCACCCGCCGGCTGATCGTCCGACGCCGCGCTATCCGTCTGCGGCGCGCGCGAGGCGGCTTCCATCTGGAGATAGTACAGTCCCTTGCCGTTAGGCAGCCAGCCGAAGCTACGTTTGCCGGTATCGGCTGGCGCCGGTGCGCTCGGATCGTCACCCAGCGCGTTGTCGCCGTTACGGAGCGGCCGCTTCGCGAGCTCGGCTACCGATTTGCCGTTCGCGTCCCAGATCTCGTCGTTCGTCCCGAAATTCTGGTACTCGACCAGATACGAGAAGGGCTTCTGCATCGTCGTGACGCGGAAGTAGGCGCCGTCAGGCGACGGATCTATCGAGAGAAACATCGCCGGCGATCCGATCTTCTTCACTGCGGCCGTCTTTGCGTCGACCACCGCCAGCTGTCCGGTTGTGTAGTACTCGAGCTGCGCTTGTTCGTGAGGGTCATGCAGCAGCGCGTACTCGCGATACGTCCGCGTCTTGTTCTTCGCTTCGCCGACCATGCGTACCTGCGGCCCCGTCTCGATTGCGGGATGCTGTGGCTCCGCTCCGCGGCCGTCGGGAATGAGAACGGTTACGATCGATTTGCCGCCATTCGTCCAGTCCACGGAGGTCACGAGCGTCGCGAGCAACGGCGTCTTAGTGAGCTTTCGCGACTTTCCGCTGGCAATGTCGGCGATGTAGATGTGCGACGCGTCGTCGAAGTTGGCGATGTATGCGATCTCCGAGCCGTCAGGCGACCATTTCGGCGCGCTGATGGTCGCGCCCTTCGGCGTTTCGATCGCGCGGGTCTGTCCCGTCGTTGCGTCGATGATTTCGAGACCTGCCGCGCCACGCGTCGTGAGGGTGCGCGCGCGATTCGCTTTGTAGTCGACCTGCAGACCGGCGAGGTAGTAGTGAGGCTTGCCGAACTGCTGGACGCTCGGCATCCCCTCGCTCTCCAGCTTGAGGAAGTGCTTGTGATCCGGACTCTGATTGCTGAGTGAAACATTCTGCTGCCAGGGTGCCGTGACGATCTTCTCGATCGCCTGAGGCGGCCGAATGAAGGTCTCCTTGGCAAGGATCTCCTTCAGCGCGCCCTGCTGGGCGACGTCCTGGGCCTGGAGCGGACTTGCAGCGAGAGACAGGAGTGCAGCCGCGGCGATGGACCAGCGACCGGTCAGCTGAGGCCGACGAGGGGTAGGCATTGTTGCAACTCCAGTGTGGGCTTGGCGCGGGGAAAGTGCGGCTGGGAAACCGCCCCGACAAGTACGGCGCTGGCCGCGCCCACGTTGAGGGCTGGTTAGGGGCTAGCGGTTAGGGCTACGGGCTAGGGGCTAAGGCTGAATAATGAAGCGCTGATCCGGTGAGAGCGGCTCAACCAAGCCATCACCCGATCAACGCTTCGTTCCGAGTTCTCCCAGCCCCCTACTCCCCAATCCCTAGCGCCGTATGGGATTTCGCGCCGTATGGGATTTCGCGCCGTATGGGAGTTCGCGCCGTCTGGGATTTCGCGCCGTATGGGATTTCGCGCCGTCTGGGATTTCGCGCCGTACGGGAGTTCGCGCCGTATGGGATTTCGCGCCGTATGGGATTTCGCGCTG
>Ga0070713_100000148_pt1 | contig 46770 bp, 29 predicted proteins | sample LARL82metaG_FD_65465 | JGI IMG/M metagenome (GOLD analysis project Ga0070713, IMG submission 65465) | Corn, switchgrass and miscanthus rhizosphere microbial communities from Kellogg Biological Station, Michigan, USA - LAR L8-2 metaG | ecosystem: Host-associated > Plants > Roots > Rhizosphere ... | reverse complement strand
TTTACGAATCTTGACAGAGGCTCTGGCCGAACTTTAGGCTTTTTTCGGGTCGGCCCTGATCGTAGAGATTGGCACAGGCCCACTGTTCTTTCAGCGTCCATCCATCCAGCCTGCACGCCAGCTCGCGTGTCAGCACGAGTTCGACTACATGCTGAATAACCAGGAGGAAGCGATGCAACTCTATTCTTTGCAACCCAGGCAACCGATCACGCGTCAAGGCAGAAGAAACCGTGTTCTGCCGCTGTTGGTGCCGCTCGCGGTGGCCGCAGTTTATGCCGCGCCTGCGGTGGCGATGGCCTGCTCCGACCTCACGACGAGCCTCTCACTGCCGAACACGATGATCACACTGGCTAAATCGTACGCGGCCGGTGACACGGTGTCCGGCAGTACGAAAGCTCCGGTCGGCCTCTGTCGCGTGGCGGGCACCATCAAGCCGGGCCTCCAGTCGAACGTCCATTTCGAGGTCTGGATCCCGACCGACGGAAGCTGGAACGGCAAGTACCAGCAGATCGGCAATGGTGGGTTTGCCGGTTCAATCTCGCTGTCCGGTATCGCCAACGCGGTGTCGCGTGGCTATGCCACGGCCGGAACGGACGACGGCACATCCGGGCCGCCGGCGGGGGCCGCGGCCTTCATCGGGAATCCAGATGTCCTGCTCGACTATGGATACCGCGCCATCAAGGCCACCACCGACGATTCCAAGGCGATCATCGACGCCCTGATGGGACATGCGCCGAACTATTCTTATTTCGTCGGATGCTCGGATGGAGGCCGGGAAGGATTGCAGGAGGCACAGCGATTTCCCAGCGATTTCGACGGAATCATCGTCGGGTCGCCGGTCAATGACCAGGTGGGCGAGTTCGGCTCCTCGTATCTTTACGACATGCAGGCGACGCTCAACGGCCCGCAAACCAACGGCACTCCCGATGCCTACATCCCCACGAACAAGTTGCCCCTGCTGAGCAACGCGGCGTTGGCCCAATGCGCGGGCAAAGACGGGGGTCTGGCGATCGACCTCTTCCTCAGCGATCCGCGGCAGTGCTCCTTCGATCCTAGGGTCGTCCAGTGCAAGCGCGGCCAGGACCCCAACACCTGCCTCACGCCGGCGCAGGTGGACGCGGCGCAGAAACTCTATGACGGACCCCACGACCACGGCATCCTGCTGTTCCCAGGTCTGGAGCCCGGCGGCGAGTCGGCCACTGGGGACTGGGCCAGCTGGATTTCGGGCGGTTCACCCGCTGCGCCTGGCTCCCAGTACGGGCTTGGTTTCGGTTTCGGATGTGACCTGATGCAAGGTGTGACGAGCTGCGACTACCTCGGCATCGATGTCGTGCAGCAGGACGCCACCGCCCGGCAGACGCTCCAACCCATCCTCAGTTCCGTGAATCCCGACCTCCGGCCGTTCAAGGCGCACGGGGGCAAGATGATTCAATATGCGGGATGGGCGGATGCGGCCATCCCTCCTGAGAATGGTCTCAATTATTACCGGAAGGTGACCGAAACGATCGGCGATCCGCAGGATTTCTACCGCGTCTTCATGGTGCCGGGCATGGCGCATTGCAGCGGCGGAGCAGGTCCCAACGCATTTGGCAACGGCACCAGCAACGGGCCAGTGATCGATGCGGACCACGACCTGGTGAAGGCCTTGGAGCGCTGGGTGGAGCAGGGAATCGCTCCGGACCGGATCATCGCAACCCATTACGTGGGCAATGCTGCAGCCAATGGTGTGCAATTCCAGAGGCCGCTCTGCCCGTACCCCGAACGTGGCGAGTACGTGGGGCGGGGCGATCCCAACGACGCCGCCAACTTCCAATGCGTTGCGCATCATGATCCGTTCGATCCACGCAACATTGGACCTCAGGAAGCTTACAAGCCGGGAAGGTAGGTCCTCGTAGCGGGGCGCATGCCAGTGCGCCCTATCTCGCTGTTTGCCTTTCTGACGCGCTGCGTACCTGCGTCTCACTGAGCACGAAGAGCTCAGAACTTTGTGCTCAATACACCGTTAGCTCGCTGGCTGGCGAACAAACACGCCGCCCATCACAACGATCTGAAACGCGAGCGCCGCGTCCGCCCCTCGAGGCGATGAAATCGCCTGGGTCGCGCCGCGGATCGCATCGCGCGAAGGGTGCGTTGGGGAACACTTGAGCGATGGCTTTTCTTTGCACGTTCAGCGGCCTTACCCTCGCTCTGCTTATGTGGGTCGCGCTTTACGCGATCGCGAGTAACTCGACAGTTCCGTCATTGGCAGCGCTAGCGCCCTATCTCGAAGCTTTCAGCATTACGGGTCAATGCTTGTTCGCGATTCTTGCTGTCGGCCTTTCTTGGTTAACTTACCGTCGGCTCAGACGAAGACGGGGCTGACACGGCTCTCGTCCCCAAGGTCGAACTTGTTTGAAGCCGCGTGTGCACGAACAAGCATGGCGTGGTCCGCGTTATTGGCCGCTGCCTTCGAAGAACTCCCAATGAGAACTGGGAGTTGAGGTCATCACCATGAACCACTGCCAAGAATGCCGCTCCGAGTGTGAGCCGAGTTTCACCACTCATGACGCGACCGCGTGTTTGCGTTGTCTTAACGGGGAAACCTTCCGGTTTTTCGCCGTCAACTTGTGCTCATGTTGACCTGCTCACGTCGAATTCCAGCGAAGGTTTTCCGAAGGTCCGTCTCAATACTTCTCGTGTCACGAAAGGAATGATCGAGGATCGATTTCATTGGTGTCCCTGACCGCGCTTGTGTCATACGAGCGCTTCTCTGGGATCGCATATCAACTCGAACAATAGCGATGCGCTGTCGATAACAATTCGTTTGTAGCCAAAAAAGTGCCGCTTATTTGCTGGTCATTTAGCGCATGGTTTGCGCATGGCAATATCCAGCTAATCACAATGGGGCGTTAGATGAAATTGTCGCCGGCGAACCGGCATCAATTGCCCGAACCGTCGATAAGGCTCACCTTGATCAAGACGCACCTCACCCGCGAGCAACTTGACTGCTTGAGTCGGTGCGCGAAAGGCATTTCCGTTCGGTTTGAACGTTGGGAAATCGTCGACGCTCTAATTGTGGGAGGTTATGCTGAGAAAGGTGTTGCAGGCACCATCACCGTGACGGCCAAGGGTCTACAGTACCTACAGACGCACGCAAGTTGAGCAGCTTTCTGTTTCGAGAGGGCGAGAGGTTATAGAACTCGATGTGCGCAGAGGCGCGGCCTACTTCTGAGCCGGGCGCTCAGACTTTCTCGGCAATGAGCTCTACCGCCGCAACCCGCGCGAGTGGCGCAAAGGCTATTATCCGAGTATGGACGCCGCGTTGGCGCACGCCTTGGACGCACGGTCCGAATTCCGCTTTGCCGAGCTTGGCAACGCACGCAGACGCACCCCTCTGCCGATCATAGCGGGTACCCCGCTAAAGCGGGCACCGCCTTAGAAGGTGCATCGAGATGCACCCCGCAGTTCCATCTCCTTTGCAGCGCCACCTGAGCAGCGCCACCTGAGCAGCGCTTCGAATGTCGTTTTAGATCCCGCACGCGAGCTGACATCACCATCACAATTTCGCGCCGCTAGGCCTTGTAACTTTGAAACCGGCGCAGATCTAAGATGTCATTGAAAGGGAGCGACGCCGATTTTAAGGTGTCTTGAACAGGAGCGTTACCATGTCTACAAGATCGATGCTCAGCGCGCTAATCCTTACGGTCATGGCCTCGCTGGCCGTATCTGCCGGGGCTGCGGAACCGACCCTCAGTCAGGTCTATCAAGCGGCAGAATCCGGCAACCTAGGGGAAGCGCAGCGCATGATGAGCGACGTTCTGCGCGCGCATCCCGACAGCGCGAAGGCCCATTACGTCGAAGCCGAGTTACTGGCCAAGCAGGGACACATGGCAAGCGCCCACGATGAACTCAGCACGGCTGAACGACTCGAGCCCGGACTGCCGTTCGCCAAGCCTCAGGCCGTGGAAGCACTAAGGCGAGAGATCGCCTCGTCCGGCAGCCTGCGCCCGGCAAGCGAAAGAGTCGGTCCTTTAGGAAATAGTGGAGCCCGTTGGCTAACGCTCGCTGGCGTGGCCCTCGTGGCAATCATTGTCGTGGCGTTTTTGGCAATGCGTCGAAGGGCCTCGGCAACACTTCCGGCAGGCGGTTCCTCCGGTTATTTCCCAGCTGCGCCAGGCCAGCCCGGGGGCGTGTCCACTGCAGCCCCGAAGGCTCCAGCAGGCGGCGGAATGGGATCGGGGTTGCTTGGCAGTCTTGCAACGGGCGCCGCCATTGGAGGGGGCATCGTTGCGGGTGAGGCGCTTGCCAATCGACTGATTGGTGGGCATTCGAGCGGTGCCGCTTCGCCCTTGGGGGACGTTGATCAGATGCCATCGGTTCCCAGCAGCGACGACTTGGGCGGTAACGACTTTGGCGTCGCCGACAGCGGTTCTTGGGATGACGGGTTCAGCGGAGGTGCAGGGGGCGGAGATAGCTGGACGTAAGCCGCGTCGCGCAGCTCGCCCTTGCGCCTACGGGTCGACCCTCGCGGGCGTGGAATTCCTAATGTGTACGCGCACTGCGCGTAACTGAATCGACGCATGGCTTGCGTAGCATCTGAGGCTCGATCTTTCTCCTCCCGAGACCGCCTCTTTGGCGTCTACCCACGTTTGAAAAATTTTGATGTCCCACGGGATGGGCCCAGGCACAAGGTTGGCCGCGGGCTGCAGATCTTCGCCAAAGACGAGATCTACATCATTCACGACCGGGACGCTCGGCAGCACCGCAAGCGCCCAAGCGCGTACGAGATCGACAATTGGACTTGCGCCTACATGGCTCTGACCAACGCGCGGTGCGGCTGCACGCAGAGCCGCGTCGACAAGCGTGCCGCGCTCACGCGGCGTTCCCGTGCCGCTCGAGCCCATACGTCTCGTGCGAAAGCTACTTTCTCTGATTGGGTCGCGGCCAAGGCCGAGGAGCGTCCGCTGGATTGAGCTTGCGTCAATCTTGCGTTGTTGTCGTGGAATTTTACAGAGTCCGAACGTCATGGTCCCAACCCGCTGATAATCAGATGTGGTATACAACTTGCTTACCGCAATAGGCGCCAGGTTATCCGTGTGGCCCGAGCGGCCGGTGCACCGTCACGTCGGGAGCTTATCTGCGACAGTCCTCGCTTCAACTTGGCTAACAGCGCAATGCAACTCACGGGTTGCGGCCTGTTTTGTTCCAGTCACTGCAGTGCCACCGCGCCACGTGTGGGCCGCGCAGCGACAACAACAACGGGAGTTAAGCCAAACGAACTGGAGGTAAGCCAAATGACAAGCAAGCGTGGGCTCAACGCAACATCCAAGCTCCTCTCTTTCTGCGTCATTGCTGCAGGACTCGGCGTGGGCCTGGTTTCGCGCGCGCACGCCGGCGGCCCCTGCCCCTTCATCGAGGAAAGCTCGACACCTCCGGGATCGTGTACCTGGTACGTCCAGTCCGGTGCTCCGGCGAGTGTGGACGGCGGTGTTTCCTCGCCGTTCAACAACCTTGCCCAGGCGCAGGCGGCGTCCAATCCGGGCGACACGATCATAATCGTGGCGGTTCCCACCAGCGTCCCGCCACTTGACGGTGGCATCGTGCTGCAGGCGGGCCAGACGTTGGCCGGAGGCAATGCGGCGGGCATCCCGGGAATAGCAGCATGCAGCAATATCCTTCAGCCGGGACCCACTCCGCCGCTGCTGTTTGCGCTTCCCGCCTTTCCAGTCATTACATCGCTGCCGACGACCGTACCCGTATCGTCTGGCGCAGCGCTGTTGCCACGGATCACGAACACCAGCGCGACAGGAAATACGGGCACCGGTGACGCGGTCACGCTTGCTCCCAACACAACCGTGAAAAACTTGGTCATCGGTGGCGCCGATACGGCATCACAGATCAATCGTGGGGCGATTTATGGCCTCGACGCCGCCGGGAACATCACGATCACCTGCAACGACGTGTCATTCTTCAACACCTCCGGCGCGGTCGGATTCATCGTCCAGCCGTTCTACCTGGAGTCGTACACGCCGGGCATGGCCAATCACAATGCCGGCATCAAGGCAGGATGGGCCGGGATCATGCTGGATGCGGCCACCGTGCGCACGAATGCGACCATCAGCAACAACTACGTGCATGACGGCGTGTGCGGTGACGGAATAGACCTGCGAAATGTCGTTCCAGGCAACTCGGACGCGTACATACAAGCCATTCTCAGTGGCAACTATATGGCCTTCCTTCTGCAATGCCGCGGGCCGAATGGCATCGGAACGCTGGAGGGCATCGCGACGCAAACGGAGATCGGAACCACCGGCACCGTAGTCGCCTCTCTGGTGAACAATGTCCAGAACAGCATCGGCAGTCCGGGCGCGAATGCGGACAGCCTCTTCGTCAACCCGGCCGGCAATGGACCCCTGACCGAGAAGATCAGCAACCATCTGTTCCTGAACGGCATCGGTGGTGCGTCGACCAACGGACTCGAATACATAGTCGCCGCCGGTCACAACACATCCTTCGTCTACGTCACGAACAGCATCTTCCAGCAAGACCCCGGCGACATGCTGGAGTTGTTCAATCGCGGCAACGACGGCACCGATGCGGGCACCACCGCATCGCTCATATTCAACAACGTGGTCGTCCAGAAGACGTCCATCAGCAACGGGCTACCAGCGTACTCCACTCCTCCTGGCGGCGTCGGAAGCGTGAGGCTCGCAAGCTCGCCTGACAACACCGGTGAATGCTTGGGCATCGGCTCGGTCGGCGGCGGCGACGTCAGCCTGCTTCAGATGACGAACACGAGCTTCACCGGATGCGGCAACAACGGCCTCGAAGTGACCAACAACTACGCGACGGGCGACGGCCCGCCGACGGATCATCCGCAGACGATCGTGCTGGATATCATCAACAGCCGGATAAGCGGCAGCCACTATTACAACCTGTGGGTCAACAATATCTCGCCCCTGACCAACTTGAACGTGAAGGTACAGAACAGCGACCTTTCCGGCTCGACGGCGGGTGTGGGCGTGGGATTCGACTCGTTCTTCGGCTACGCGATCGCCAACGCCAACATCGATCTCGGCGGCGGCCCGATGAACAGCACGGGGAATAATTGCTTTTTCCCGCGCAGCGCGATCAACGACCTCGAGGCAACCACCACGACGACGATCTCGGGCGACCCGACGCCTCCTGCGCATCCGGTGAGCAGTCAGTACATGCCGACGGTTTTTGCCGAGCATGGCTGGTGGGGCGGCGGTGACCCGACGTTCAGCAGCGGGGCGACGAACGTGCCGGGATTCCAGGTGTTCACGACGCAGCCCGGGCCGTACGCGACAATCAGGACCAGCCCGTCGCTTAGTGCCGTGCCGCTGTGCGGGCCGGGACCGGGATCGGGCCCCGGGCCGCAGCAACTCGGCCTCGACTGATCCGGACGGTGTGAGCGTCTCGTGTTTGCTCGTGCTGCGGCCCTGATACTGGCCGCGCTGGCGTTGAGCCTCGTGGCCGGCTGCAGCACGATGCCGGCGCCCAGCGCCGACATCGACGCGATCCAGACGGCGTGCCGCAATGGCGACGTCGGCACTACCCGCGCACTGCTTGCCGTGAACCCGGATCTCGTATCCGCCAGGGACGGTAACGGCAACACCCCGCTCCATTCGGCAGCAGTCAGGGGTCACGTCGAGGTCGTTGGGGTGTTGCTGGCCAATCACGCCGACATCGACGCGCGAACTAGGCTCGCCGCGACTCCGCTATACCTCGCGGCGCTCGGTGGGCACCAGCACGTCGCCGAGGTATTGGTGGCCCACGGGGCCGATGTCAACGCGCAGGAAGCGAACGGCAAGACGGCATTGTTCTGGGCCGCGCTCGCCGGGCACGCCGACATGGTAAGGCTGCTGCTCGCCAACCACGCGATGATCGACGTCAAGGACGATGACGGCCAGACAGCCCTGTATGCGACGACCTTCACCGGTCACAAGGACGTCGCTGAGGTGCTCCTGTCGGCCAAGGCGGATGCCAACGCAAGCGACAAGGGCGGCAAGACACCCTTGGAGATTGCAGCGTTTGCCGGCAACCGCGAGCTCGTCCAATTGTTGTTGGCCAATCATGCCAACGTAAATGCCAAAGACCGTGAGGGCAAAACCGCCTTGCACGCAGCGGCATTCACCGGAAATAAAGGCGTCGTCGAACTGCTGCTGGCCAGCAACGCCGATGTCAATGCAAAAGACCTTGACGGCAAGACGCCCTTGCAGGCGGCGACGTTCTGGGCCAGCAGTGCCATCGTCGAGTCGCTGAGCGGGGCAGGTGGTCACGAATAGTCAACGCGACGTGCTCGGCACAACTTCGCCGGCTGCGCGTTTGTGAGCGCCAAATTGTCGGGTACGTGGTGTTCTTGACAACCTCACGGGGCAAGCGCAAATTTGCCCGGCTAGAGTGACGGTCGCGCGCCCGAATCTCAAGCCTGAATAACGCCGGCCCTAACGAATGCCACGGACGAGACCGCGCCCGAAGTAAAAGTATTCAGCGAATAATCGGAGTGGCTGCTGACAGCTCTGTTCCAGGAGGAAACACATGAAATCCAGGCAATTCATATCGGCGTTTTTCGTGTTTGGGATGTGCTGCATGTCCTCGTCGGTGACATTCGCGGACTCTGCTCTGATCGCGGCCCGGCAAAAAATATTTGGACTTGAAAACGTCGACGCAAATACGGGGGCAGTCAAGAAGGACAAGGTCATTTTCTCCTGGTTGACGAATACGACCTACGCGGTTTCCGTTCTGGGACGCGTCATCATGCTCGATTCCTACGTCACTCGGCTGGAGCTCACGCCGGGCCGGACGCCCTTCGTCATTCAGGATATGGTGGACCTCAAACCGGAGGCGATTCTGCTTGGACATGGCCACTTCGACCATGCAGACAATGCGGCCTACATCGCAAAGTGGACCAACGCCACGATCTACGCCTCGCCGGAAACGTGTGACGCAATGCAGGCGGACGTCCTCAGGATGGTCAACGATCCGAACGCGATCAACGGAGGAGCAAAAATAATTCCCGATGGCAATCCGGTCAATTGCTTCCCCATCGTGACGCGCGGCTCGACCCCCGGAACAGAAATCACGCGGCTCAATTTTCTAGAACCGCTGGCGTGCATTGTCAGCTTCAAGCACATGCACTCCAATGCCGTGCCGCCCGATCCCACGTATCCCCCATTCACGTTCAATGTGACTCAGGATTCACGCGACCCCCAAATGTACCCACGGGGCACGCCACTCACGCCACCGACCAACCCTGCGAGCCGGGTGCCTGGCCAAATCAATACGGCGACAAGTGGTTCAGGTGGTCCCGGTGGACCCATTGCGATGTTTTATGATTTCGTCCTTCGCAGCGGCTACAACTTCAGCTTCGCCTGGCACAACAGCACGGGGCCTCTCAAGGAAGGCCTCGCTCCCGATGGGGCGTGGGGTCCGGCTGTCGGGCAGAATTTGTTCAATCTGTTCGCGGCGTTGCCTCCGACCGATGTTGAACTGGGTTCGGCCTCCTCGGCCAACACCGCCAACAACGGACACCGCGACATCGTAATGTACCAGCTGTACCTGCAACCCAAAGTCTTCATTCCCGGGCACTTGACGACGGGGACCAACGGCGTCGGCGAGAGCTCTACGCAAGAGCTATTCTTCATGTACCGCAGCGCGTTGGTAAACATGGGTACCGTGCAGCCCGTTTACACTCCGGAAATTCACTGGCTGGTGGACCCCACCGACTACATCCGTCCGATAGTGTTCACCCCGGGGGATCCGCGCTGGTCCAATCCGGCCAAAGCGGCACGGATAGCCCAGTTCTGCAGCTAGACTGTGGTCGTTGCTTGGCGCCCGCGCGAAGGGCAGTCTGCTTGACTGTCCTCGCGCAGCGGCGTTGATTGCCATATTCGTGACGGCTGCCCCATGAGCAAAAGGTTTGGCGCGCCACTGCTTCTCGCACTGACCCTCCTTGCATTTTTATTCTGCAGCACCGAGGTCGGCTATTCGGCCGATGTAGTTCGAGCCAAAGATCCGGGCGTGCGCACTGGAGCCGGTGCCGGAAACCCGCTCGCGAACTTGACCCCGACCCAGTTGGAGTTTTTCAACATGGGTAAGGTCTCCTTTGTGGAGGCGGAGACGGTCGCCGACGGCCTTGGACCGAGGATGAACCTCGACAACTGCGGTGGCTGCCATTCGCAGCCGGGATTCGGCGGGACGAGCCCATCACAGAATCCTCAGATTGCACTTGCCAAGTTCAACCGGGTAAATCGTGCGGGCGATTTGCCTACATTTGTTTCGCCTGACGGACCGGTCCGGGTGGCGCGGTTCGTGCAAAATGGCGATGGCACGCTGGACGGTGCCGTCCACGCCTTGTTGACTATCGCCAATCGGCCGGACGCGCCAGGCTGTTCCATCGCAGAAGTGGATTTCGCAACGGAGCTTGCGAGACACAACGTGGTCTTTCGCATTCCGACCCCGCTGTTTGGCGCGGGCCTGATCGAACAGATCCCGGATAGCGCCATACGCGCGAACCTGGCCGCGCACGCGGCGCAGAACAGAGCGCTCGGAATTTCCGGTCATCCCAACGTGCTTGTCGCTGCGGACGACAGTCCCGCGCAGGTGACAGACGACAAGAATGTGCCGGTTGCGCGCTTTGGATGGAAGGCACACAACGCCTCCCTGCTCGTCGCCGCCGCGGAGGCCTATCACGACGAAATGGGTATCACCAACGAGCTGTTCCAGAACGACCGCAACGAGTCATCGACATGTTATTTCCTGGCCAGCCGCAAGAGTGACGCCGACATCGGTGACCTGCCGGCAATTGATTCGGTGCGCAGATACCTCAATCCGCGGGGACATCGCTATCCCCTCGACGTTGCCGAGCTTCGTGAGCGTGCAACTGCGTTCGCGGCACGCAATCCAGGGGGATACTACTTGAGCAACACCGATGGTCAAGCGACGGTCGACACCGTCAGCAGCATCGAAAAATTCGCGTCCTTCATGCGCTATCTTGCGCCGCCGACACCATCCGCCGATATCCCGGGCGGCGTCGAGTCAATCGGCAGAGGTGCGCATCTTTTCAGCGACGTTGGGTGTGCAGCGTGTCACACCCCGACACTTCGCACGGGTGACGCTGCGGTCGCGGCGCTGCGCGATCAGCCAGTGAATCTTTACTCCGATCTTTTGTTGCATGACATGGGTCCCGGGCTGGCGGATGGAGTCGCTCAAGCTCGGGCGGGGCCGAGAGAATTCCGCACCGCCCCATTGTGGGGTGTCGGACAGAGGATTTACTTCCTGCACGACGGACGCACGCGAGATTTGCTCATGGCGATCGAGGCGCATCGCGGCGGTAATACAGCAAATGGCGACGCGTCGGAAGCAACCGCCGTGGTCAGTCAATTCGAGGCGCTTCCGGAGAATGGCAAGCAGGATGTCCTGAATTTTCTGCGCTCGCTCTAGTCCCGCTGCTCGCGATGGCGGCGAGCGTGCACGGTACGATACCGTTCATGGATCACCGGTACACGGGCCTCGTTCGTCCTCCCTGCAATTATTCCCCTCCTTGACGTAGATCGATTCCGCAGATATCCAGTCTTGAATGCCAATAGACGTTTCGATGATGACGCCTGACGATGTCGTCGAGCTTTCGGGCGTGCGCTTCTCGTGGCGCGCGACTGCACCACCGGTGGTGGCCATCGACTCTCTACGTGTTCGCCGCGGCGAGCGGCTGCTGTTGCGCGGCCCGAGCGGCAGCGGGAAATCGACCCTGTTGAGCTTGCTAGCGGGCGTTTTGCAGCCGCAAAGCGGCTCGGTACGGGTTCTCGGGCAGGAGCTCCGTGCGCTTGCCGGGGCGGAACGCGACCGCTTCCGCGCCGATCACATCGGCGTCATCTTTCAGATGTTCAACCTGATTCCTTACCTGTCGGTAAGCGAAAACGTGTGCCTGCCCTGTGCCTTTTCGAGCCGGCGCCGCGAACGCTGCGAGCAAACCGGCGCAAGCGTCCGCGAAGTCGCGGCACATCTTCTCGATCACCTTGACATGGGAGGAGAGGAAATGTCGCGCCGCCAAGTGACGGCGCTCAGTGTCGGCCAGCAGCAGCGCGTCGCCGCGGCGCGGTCGCTGATTGGCGCCCCGGACCTTGTGATAGCGGACGAACCTACGTCGTCGCTCGATGCGGATCGCCGCGCAGCGTTCCTGGACCTCCTGTTTCGCGAATGCGCTCGCGAGCGTGCGACTCTAATTTTTGTCACCCACGATGCGATGCTTGCGCCACTGTTTGATCGCGCGGTGGAATTCGCGAGCCTCAATCGCGTTGGTGATCAAACTGAGCTGTTGCGGGAGCCATGATCCTTCCATTGGCCATAAAGAGCCTGCGCAATCGCAGGGTTACCGCCGGACTGACCGTCTTGGCGATTGCGCTTTCGGTCGCACTGCTGCTTGCCGTGGAACGCGTTCGCGAGGAATCGCGTGAGACTTTTGCGAGTTCGGTTTCCGGCACCGATCTCATTGTCGGTGCGCGTACGAGCCCCGTGAATCTACTGCTGTCCTCCGTGTTCAGGATCGGCAATACTACGAGCAATGTTCGCTGGGATAGCTACCAGAAGATCGCCGCGATGCCGGAAGTCGCCTGGACAATTCCGCTGTCGCTCGGCGATTCGCACCGCGGATATCCTGTTCTCGGCACGACGCGGGATTACTTCGACCATTACCGGTTTGGTCGCGACCGCAAACTCGAGCTGGCGCAGGGGGACAGGTTCTCCGATGCCGATGGGACGGTCCTGGGCGCAGAAGTCGCGGCAGCGCTGGGATATCGCTTGGGCCAGCCGATCGTAATAGCGCACGGCTCCGGCGAGGTGGCCTTTGCGCTGCACAAGGATCATCCCTTCCGCGTCGTCGGCATACTCGCGCGCACCGGTACGCCCGTCGATCGCACGATACACGTCGCGCTGGAGGGCATGGATGCCGTGCACAGCGATGGATCGGCGCACGCGGGTGGTGGTGATCCATTGGCGATAGCGATGCAGAACGCGAAACAGCGCGAAATACGAAGCGGTGACGAGGACCGCGACCACAATCATGGCCATCACGACGGTGGCGCAAGCGAGACATCGAACCGTACGATCACGGCCTTCCTCGTCGGGCTCAAGTCGCGCGGCGCGGCGCTGTCTCTGCAACGCAAGGTCAACGAGTGGCGAGAGGAACCGCTCACCGCCATTTTGCCAGGGGCCACGCTGCTCGACGTCTGGGAGATCGTGGCCGGCGCCGAGAAGACCTTGATAGCCATCTCCGTTCTCGTGGTCGTCATGGGACTCGCGGGGATGCTGATTGCGCTGCTCACCAGCCTGAGCGAGCGCCGGCGGGAGATGGCGGTGCTGCGTGCGGTGGGGGCGGGACCGGGCCACGTGTTCGTGCTGCTGCTTGGCGAGGCGGCATTTCTGACGTTGATCGGCGTTGCGCTGGGGGTTGCCGCGCTTTACGTCGGGTTGGGTGTCGGGCAACCTTGGCTGGAACAGCGTCTTGGGCTTTTCATCCCACTGCGCTGGCCCTCGGTCACCGAGTTTGGGCTTATGATAATGGTCGCGGTGTCCGGGGTACTCGTCGGTCTGATCCCCGCATACAGAATCTACCGCCTGTCGTTGGCGGATGGCATGACGATCCGAATTTGACGAGTCGTGTTATCACGATGAAAAGATTTCTCTACGCTCTGATTGGTTACTGTGCATTGTGGATGCCGTGCGCTTACGCAGAGGAACCGCGCACCATCGACTGGGAAGTGCTGTCCGTCAAAGTGCCTGCCGCGGACAATCCCTTCGCGACGCTCTCCACCGAGCAACTGTTTGCGCTGAGTGACGTCGCCGGCCTGCGTATCCGGAAAGGTCGTGGGATTACGCTGACGCCTGAAGAGCTCGCGATAGAAAAGAAGGCATTAACCAGACTTAAGCAGGACGGCATCGACGCCGATGCATTGCTCGCTAAACGCGACTCGATCGCCGAGAAAAAGGTTGTCGCCGCGCGTACCGTGAACGGCGCAATCGACGGCAAAATGATACGCATGCCCGGTTACGTGCTGCCGCTCGAGTTTTCCGGCATGAAGGTCACCGAGTTCCTGCTCGTTCCGTGGGTCGGTGCGTGCATCCATACACCTCCGCCCGAGCCCAACCAGATCGTATACGTCAAGGCGGACAAGGCGTTCGAAATGCGACGCATGTTCGACGCCGTGTGGGTCACGGGACGAATCGCTGCAAGCGGCAGCAAGCGGTCGGTTGAAATCGTCGATGGGTCCACCGATATCGACGTCGGCTATTCGCTGCGCGCGAGCCTCGTGGAACCCTATCAGGAATAGATCGGGGGAAATTCACCCGGTCTTGAATCGCGTCTACCGCTGAACCGGCGCTCGACCGGGGCGATCGCGTTCGGGCCACCGCAGTGTGGGCCGGCAGCAAGCAAGCGTGGGGTCACCGCTTGCTGCGACGCAACAAGCGCATAGCAATAATTTGGCTGTGCCTGACCGTTGTGAATTCCATGCGCTGCCACTATGATGGCCTGTCGGGCGAACACAATGTGGCACACCGGTTGTGAGACACAGGCGTGGACACAACCGAGTTCCCGCCGAGCAGGCACCGTCGACGGTATCGAGCTCCGGAGGATGACGCAGATAAGGCCGCACTGATTCTCGCCGCCAAACGAGGTGATCGAAACCAAAGAGGAGGTCATGCAATGAATCGCGGACGAATGGTATTCGCCGGGCTGTCGCTGGCGATGTGTTTGTCGACGTCAGTCGCGTTGGCAGCAGTGGATCCCGCCGTACTCAAGGCGCGGCAGAAGTTTTTCGGCATCGACAACGTGGACGTCAACACAGGGGCGGTCAAGAAGGACAAGGTCATTGCCTCCTGGGCGACGAACACGACCTATGTGACGTCGATTCTGGGACACGTGATTCTGCTCGACAGCTACATCTCCAGGCCCGAGCTGCCAACGTCGCCCATCGACCAACGTTATTCCCCGGTCCTGCCGCAGGACCTGATCGACGTGCGCCCGGAAGCGATTTTCCTCGGGCACGGACACGGCGATCACGCCGACAACGCGGCATACATCTCCAAGTGGACCAACGCGCCGATCTACTCGACACCCGAGACCTGCGACGTGATGCAGGCCGACGTCGCGAGGATGGCCGCCGACCCGAATCCACAGAATGGTGGCGCGCCTTACCTGCCGGATAGCAACCCGGTGAACTGCATCGGCGTGGTACCGCGAGGCTCGAGGCCCGGCCAATTCGACGAAGGTCCCAACGCTGGGACGGGGAAGAGCAGCGCCACGAGGCTTGCCACGCCGCTGGATTCAGTGGCTTGTGTTCTCGCGTTCAAGTTCGTCCATTCGGGCACGGCGCCCGTCGATCCGTCCTTCGCGCATACCACGCTGAGCGATCTCGCCGATCCACGCTACGCGGGACGCACGATCACCACGCCCACGCCCGCGATTACCTATCCGGCGATGTATCCAACGCTTACGCCTTTCACCCCACCCACTGCCGTTGGAAGCAGAGTCGCGGGACAACTCAACACGACGACGACAGGATTCGGCGGCACGGCAGGCCCATACGAAGTTTTCTATCAGTTCGTGTTGCGCAGCGGCTATAACTTCACTCTCGTCTGGCTCAACTCCGCAGGCCCTGCAAAGGAAGGCATCGGCGTGGACCCGGGGTTCATAACATTGGCTCAATACAGTGACCCCGCCTTTGACCCGACGGCGAAGGCTCTTGCTGCGTCCATCGGCGCTGGACTGTACTCGCTGATGGACACCCTCCCCAACACCGACGTGCTGCTCGGCTCCATCGTCAGCCTCGGCGCCGCGAACAACCAGGAACGCGACATCATTCTGGTGCAGGAGCACCTCAAGCCCAAGTTCTACATTCCGGGCCACCTGACGGATGTTGCGCAAAAGGGTTCTGGGATCTATCACATGATGGCGTGGCGCGAAACGGCGCTCAACATGGGCTTCCCGCAAAGCGATTGGCCGGAGTTCCACCTGCTGCTGGACCCGATCGACTTCTTCGTCCCGCAGGTGTGGACGCCTGGCGATCCGCGCTGGTCCAACCCCGCAAAGGCGTCTCGCGTCTCGCAGTTCTGCAGCTAGGGACGTTCCGATCCTGGAGCGCGGCGCGGGTCAGCTTGACCGCTGACCCGCGCCGCATCCGGATCGGCGGTGAAAGTCCCGCGTACTGCGCAGGCCTATGGCGCGAGCAGTCACGGGCTTGCGGTGATCGACCGGCGCGGTTTCGCTGCGCGAAAAAAAGCCCGCAGGGATGCGGGCTTTTTTTAAACTAACTGTGTCCGTCACTACATCGAACGACGATTCCTTCTCGAAAAACCGACGGCGCCCAAACCACTCAGAAACAACGCAAGGGTAGCCGGCTCGGGCACGACTCGCACCGAGATATTGTCCACGTTCAGGAAGAAGCTGTCGTCCCGGAGTCCGATTGAGAGCGACGTAGTTGCGGAAGTCGCGACCGGATCAATGACGATTTCCCTGTAGCCGAAACCGAGGATGTCGCTTGCCGAGTAGACGATGTTACCGGCCCATCGAACCTGGACCTCGGTGCCGTCGGCAAACCCACTCAAATTCGCGAGCCACAGATCGATGTTGTAGTGCGAGCCCGGATTCGTCGTGATGGTCTGGGAAATGAATCCGAGATCGCCGACTGCCCCGCCGGCAAAAGAGTGTGTGCCGCTTTGAGCATCAGCCGCATTGGTGTCAATGAAATAATCGAAGCCCTCGCCGGTGAAAGCCCCCGACACCGTCCACCCTGAGCCGGCGATTACCGAGGTCGCCTCGAAACTGCCATTGGTGACCAGGTTGGGGCCGAACTCCCCTGATATTGGTCCTGCGGAAGCTATAGGACCCATCGCTGCCGCAGTCGCGCATGCGATCCCAATACCCACACTCTTAGCCAAATTCATGAGCTCCTCCCTCGCAAAGTTACACGTTGTAGATCACCGAAGGCAACTTTTGCGCCATCCTTGGATTGTTGCAACCATTCATAGAGTTACGAAAAGGTTGAAACAGGATATGTGCCCCAATGTAAAGGGAGTCGACACTCGATATGAATGCCGGGAGCAGGCCATGGGATATGGCGCCGGGATACGTCGCCTGGCAGTGCTTATCGATGCGCTGTCTAACGTAGACGCCGTGCCGAGATGCCGGGTCTCGAGAAAACCTCGTCCTTACCACGCCTCTACGGTTGTTACGTGATGCGTGTGATCGAGCTGTAGCGTCCGGTCGACGTAGCGCCAGATCTCGGTCCGACGGTCAGCGGGCCCTTCCTCGACGACCTCCATCGGCTCGCCCAAGATCGCTTTGACTTCTTCGGGTGTCATTCCGACGCGGACCTGCCTTGAATCCACCGCGGCGACGGTCGGTACCGTATCAGCAGGTAGCGCGCTGGGCTTCGCCTCGGGCGGCCCGGGCGCCGCCGGGGGCGTCTTCACGCCCTGCGAATTCGGTGGTACCCAACCGATCGAGTCAAACTGGCATGGGAAGTTCTGGTACAGCGGCGTCCCATCCTTGCTGACACACTTGAATATCTCCGCGGAGGCCAGTGGCGCACCACACAACGCCGGAAGAATGAGCGCGATGAGCGCGCGACTGTCACGCAATGAAGGGCGCACGTGATCTCTCTTCGAACACTGGCGGATCGAATTGGATACTGGCGATTTTATCAGTATCCCCGGGCGTGCGGCTGATGAGTGCATGGAAATTCGACGCGACGAATTCAAAAGCAAGTCCCGGAGCGTGTGCGTTGCTCGCGATCCTTTATTCAGCCATGGATCATGAACCCAGAACCGAGCTGCAATAAAATTATCTAGGGAGCGACGGCCTGTTACTCCGCAGATCCGGGTCAAGTCCAGGTCGGGGACGTTCGGGAACTTGGCCAAGCCGCGAACCATCGGGGCGCCATCTCCCGTGTAAAGGTCGTCCACCAACAACCGCACTCGTACGCCACGCAATGCGGCGTCACGCAGGTTGCGCATCAGCAGGCGGCCGGTGCGATAGTCTTGGAACTCGCGCCGCCCGCGTCTGACGGAAACCGCAGCGCGGCGTCAGCCAATATGTCAGGTGTCTCCAACGGTTCGCGCGCACATGGTCGACTCCATCGATTGTCCGCAGGCGTAGCATGATTGCGCCGATGATCAGTAAGACGATCGCAATCCAGAAAGACTTTCGATTGCTGCGCATGTCGCGAGTGACTCGCGTGAAGGCGACACTGGACTACGCTCGCAAAAGGAAACGTCCAGATAGCGGGCGAATAATGCGATGGTTCTTTCGAATGCAGACCTCCCTCTATTCGATTTGCCTATAACGCGTATTTGTTCTCCTGTCTTGCTTTTCCGTCGGCGGCGACCCATGATCTTCGCCGCATCAGTGCCATCGCCTCGCTCAGTTCAACCGACCCGATACAGCGTGCGCAGCAATCAGGACCTCGGTTGGCGAGCACGAGTCGCCGCTGACAGGCATCTATAGCGATGGGGACGCTCATTGGCCGGCCGCGAAGAACGGCCGGATGACCAGGGTCTTGTGCGTCAATAGAGGAAGAATTCATGCAACCGCTGGTTCTTCGACCGATAGCGGCATCGCCATTTGGTGTTCTCGATCATCCCTGTAACCGCCGCTACGGCGCTGGCTCATAGCGCGGCATCGTGAGATCCATGCGATGAGTATACGTCGGGTGCAGGTCGGTATCGTCGGCGCGGGGCCGGCTGGCTTGATGCTCGCGCACCTGCTTCAGCGCCAAGGTATCCATTCGATCATCGTCGAGTGCCGCAGCCGGCAGGATGTCGAATCCACCTTACGCGCGGGCGTGCTCGAGCAGGGGACCGTTGACCTCATGGCGGAGTCCGGCGTCGGGGACCGGGTGCTTCGCGAGGGCGCCGTCCATCGTGGCATCGACCTTCTATTCTCGGGTCGCCGTCATCGCGTTGCCCTGTCAGACTTGACCGGCGGTCGCGCGATCACGGTATACGCGCAGCACGAGGTTCTGAAGGATCTCGTGAAAGCTCGTCTCGACGCGGGTGGCGAGATCGTTTTCGAAGCGGCGGAGGTAAGCGTTCACGCGATCGACTCGCACAAGCCGACACTGCGATACGCCGAGGACGGCAGCGTCCGTCAGTTGACGTGCGACTTCATCGCAGGGTGCGACGGCTTCCACGGCGTATGCCGGTCATCCATTCCGCAGTCGGCCCGCGTGGAATACATGCGACATTACCCCTTCGGTTGGTTCGGCATACTCGTCGATGCTCCGCGCTACTCCCCCGAGCTCATCTATGCTCACCACGAGCGCGGGTTTTCGCTGGTCAGCACGCGATCGCCCGAGACGCAGCGCCTGTATTTCCAGTGCGATCCAAACGATGACGTGGCTCAGTGGTCGGACGATCGCGTCTGGGCCGAGTTACGAGCCCGGCTCGCGACCGACGACGGTTGGAACATCGAGCCTGGCCGCATCTTCCAGAAGGGCATCGTCGCCATGCGCAGCGTCGTCTGCGAGCCGATGCAGTACGGTTCGCTGTATCTCGCGGGAGACGCAGCGCACATCGTGCCGCCGACAGGCGCAAAGGGACTCAACCTGGCCATTGCCGACGTGCAGGTGCTGGCCGATGCGTTGGTCGAGTTTTACGCGACACGGCGACGTGACCAGTTGGAGGCCTATTCGACCTTTGCACTTGAGCGGGTTTGGCGGGCGGAGTACTTCTCTTGGTGGATGACGTCGATGCTGCACCGATTCGAAGACGATCCGTTCCAGGCGCGAATGCAGCTTGCCCAGCTGAACTACGTGGTCTCATCGCATGCGGGAGCCACAATGCTCGCTGAGAACTACGTCGGGTTGCCACACACCCGTCGCGGTCGGGGATTGTCTGTACCCCGCGCCGAACTTGCTAGCGAGCCCGTGCTTGCGGCGGCGCCGGGGTTCGGTTGAGTCGATGTCCATGGTAACGCATGCGAAGCCATATCGAATCTGACCCGGTGGTCCCACGCGAGGCTTCGGCCCGGCGTGCCGCATTAGCCGGTCTTGCTCGTCTTCCATTCGTCCGATTCTTGGCTAAAGAGTTGGGAGACGATACGGCGAAGCCATTGATTCCGCGAATCGTGGTGAACTTTGCGGTGCCAGTGCTGCTTGAGCACGATCTTCGGCAGGTCGAGCGGCGGCGGCGCAACGGCCTTTATCCCGGCGAGCGCATTCGAGTAGAACATGCCGATCGCGTGTGGAACCGTTGCAACCAGATCGGACCGCCCAATAATTATCGGCAAGGACATGAAGTGCGGAGTAAAAAAGCACAATGTTGCGCCGGATCTTCTTCGAGACGAGGAATCGCTCGAAGATCTCCTGGCTCCGTCCCTCGGCGCGCACCGAGACATGGCGGAGCGAGAGGAACTGTTTCAGAGTCAGCCGCGCGGAGCTAATGGGGTGATCCTCGCGGAGCAAGCACGTGAAGTGATGGGTGAACAATCGCTGTTGGAAGAAGTTGCCCTTCTCGAGGTCGGGAAAGTAGCCGATAGCGAGGTCGATATCCCCATTCTCCAGCCGTTCGCGCAACTCATTCGGTGGTGGTGTTACGGATCGTATCGGCGCCATGGGCGCCTCGGTTTGGACACGCTCGAGGATACGAGGGAGGAAAACCATCTCGCCCACGTCTGACAAAGCAAGTGTGATTGTGGTTGTGCTCGTCTGTGGCTCGAACGCCAACCCGGCGATCACTTCGCGTTCGATGCGACTTAGAACTTCGCGCGTGGGGCCTACGATCGATTGCGCACGGGGTGTCGGCTCCATGCCCCGAGCAGTCCTGACGAAGAGTGGGTCATCGAGGGACTCGCGGCGTCGGGCAAGAGCCGAACTTACTGCGCTTGACTCATGCCCAGCCTGACGGCAGCGTTGCTGACGCTTCGCTCTTCGAAGAGCACAACCGCGATCCACAATAGATTCAAGTCGAGGCGACCGTAGTGCATGAGATTCGAATATCAAAATATATTCATGCCGATTATGACTACTAAGTATAGTGAACTTGCAGCGCGCAACGAGAATCCCTGACTGATCATTGGAACCTGTAACAGACTTTGTCAGAGCGTACAGCTACTAGAAGGGAACAGCAGATGGATACGATGCGAAGCTTGCGCTGCACATGGAGGTGGCTGATCACTTGCGCGGTCATCCTGGCCTGCTCGACGGCCCACGGGGAAGGCGCAGTAAAGCTCGGCCTCATCGGCGAATTTTCCGGCCCCTTCGCCGACTACGGGCAGCAGATCTACAACGGGATGAAGGCCTACATGAAGCAGAACGGCGACACCGTCGCCGGCAAAAAGATCGAGATCATCCAGAAGGACACGACCGGACCGGCTCCCGACGTGGCGAAGCGGCTCGCGCAGGAGCTGGTGACGCGCGACAACGTGGACCTGCTGGTCGGTTTCGGTCTCACGCCTAACGCGCTGGCGGTGGCGCCGGTGGCCACGGAAGCGAAGAAGCCGATGGTGATCATGAACGCGGCGACGTCGATCATCACCACCAAGAGCCCATACATCGTGCGGGTGTCGATGACGCTGCCGCAAGTGACTCAGCCGATGGCGCAATGGGCGGCCAAGAACGGCATCAAGAAAGTGTATACGGTAGTGTCGGACTATGGCCCGGGACTCGATGCGGAGGCGGCGTTCACCAAAGCGTTCACGGCGGCCGGCGGCGAGATGGTGGGCAGCGTGCACATCCCGTTGAAGAATCCCGAGTTCGCGCCCTTCATTCAGCGCGTGAAGGACGCCAAGCCGGAAGCGGTCTTCCTATTCCTGCCGGCGGGGGAGCAGGGCATCGCCTTCATGAAGGGGTACAAGGAACGTGGCTTGGCCGAGGCGGGAATCAAGTTGATCGCCACCGGCGACATCACCGACGACGGCGTGCTGGAAGCGATGGGCGATCCGATACTGGGTCTCACCACCAGCTTCCACTACTCAGCCGCGCACGACTCGCCGGAAAACAGGGCGTTCCTCAAGGCATACGCCGACGCGAACGGCACGAAGTTGCGCCCGAACTTCATGGCGGTCGCGGGTTACGACGGCATGGCGGCCATCTATGCGGCGCTGAAGAAGACCAACGGCAACACCGATGGCGATGCCTTGATGGAGGCGTTCAAGGGTATGAAGATCGCAAGCCCTAGAGGCCCCATCGCCATCGACGCAGAGACGAGAGACGTGATTCAGACTATATACATTCGCAAGGTAGAAAAAGTGAACGGCGGCCTGTACAACGTCGAGTTCGACAAGTTCCCGGATCAGAAAGACCCGGGCAAGTGAGTAGTGCATAGGAGGATGGTGTGAACAGAAATCGCAACTACCCAACAAGCATCGCGATGGCACTCGCCGCGATCGCTGCCGCGCCTTCGGTAGCCTTCGCACTTCCGACGTGCGCGCAGCTCGCGAGCGACCCGGCTAACGGTCTTGCCGGCAATCCCTCTATCGTTACGGGGACACTTACCGCGGCCATCATCCCGGCCGCCGCCGCGGTCGCGCCGAATCCGCCGTCGCAACCCTCGCCGACGCCGTCCACACCCGCCTACTGCCAAGTAAACTTTACCTACGGGACCGGACTGTCGGGGCCAGCGGGTGGCTATGATGTCAACCAGTCCCAGGCGATAAAGATCCGGATCTCACTGCCGCTAAGCCTCGCGGATGGGGGCTCGGGCGCCGTTCAGGGCAATTGGATCGGCAAGAACATGGTGAGCGCGAGCGCCGGGAACTCGGGCTCGGTGACATCGTGGGCGAACTACGCGGAGGGCCTGAACCACGACAATGGGCCACCTTACGCCATTCGCCTAGGTTACGTCGGATCGAGCACCGACACAGGTCAGGGCAACCCACCGTTCGGCGTCATCCAGACCGGCCCGCTCGCCCATACACTCGCCACCGGCACAATCCTGGACTGGGCCTATCGAGGCACGCACTACGGCAAGCAGTGGGGGCGTACGCTCGCGCAGAGCTATTATGGAAGTGTTCCGACGCGGACGTATTACAACGGATGCTCCGGTGGCGGCAACGAGGGGATGGGGCAGCTGCAGAACTTCGGCGACGAATACGACGGCTTTCTCATCGGCGCGCCCGCGTATTACTGGCAGCAGTTCCGTCTCGCCGACAGCTATCCCTACCTCGTCGTGAAGGCGAAGCTCGCTCCGCTTGGCAAGACGTTGACGTCGGCGCAAATTGCGGCGGCGAATACCTCAGCGATCGCGGCATGCGACCGCCAGCGAATGGACAAGGTCGCAGACGGCATCATCGCTGATCCGCGCGCGTGCACGTTCAGCGCCACCGCTAACATATGTGGCGGACCGGGGGCGCCGGCGGCACCGAACTGCCTCGACGTCGATCAGGCCGCAGTTGTCGACCAAATCTGGGACGGCCCGCGCAACCATAACGGCCTGCGCATCTGGTATCCGTACGACCGCGGGATCAATTTCTCGACAGCCCTGTCCGGGAGCACGATCCAGGTAGTGCAATGGAATCACAAGGACACGAGCTTCGATGTCGCCGGCAACCTGTTCTTGGACGCGGCGGCGCGCTCTGCTGCTGGCAATCCGCCGCTGGGCATCACCTACGAGGAGGAGGCCGCACTCGGCTCCAACACAGTCTCGGATCTGTCGGACAATCAGAGCGTGAGTCTGGAAGCCGCCAAGGGGCACGGCGTAAAGATCGTGCAGGTGCACGGATCGCAGGATGGTGCGATCCGGTGGCGCCATGATCTCGACTACTATCGCCGCGTCAACGCCCACTTTGGTGGGACGGCGTTCGACTTTAGCGACCTTCAGAAGTGGTACCGCTTCTTTCCAATGCCTGGCGTCGGGCACTGCACCGGCGGTTTGGGTGGAGGTGCAGGCCCGTCGGTCGTCGACCCGTTCCTCGCCATGGTCAATTGGGTGGAAAACGGCGCCGCGCCGGATGTCCTGCTGGCGCAGGGCGGTGCAGGGGCGCCATCTAGTCGAACGCGTCCGCTCTGCCCGTTCCCGACCACGGCAGTGTACAAAGGTGGCAGCATCGACGATGCGACAAGCTTCGCTTGCATCGGAGGTCTCGAATACAAGGACAACCTTTGCAACGATGTGCGGACCATCTACAAGTCAGAGACGGGCTCGCAGCTCGATTACGCGGGCATTGGTCTCGATCCGTCGTTCTGCAAGTAGGGATGTGTGGAGTGTTGAGGCTGGGCGTCGAGCGCCCGGTTACGCTCCCTGCTCGCACGGTTGGAGGCGGCGGCCGATCTGCTTAGTGAGCAACCTGAGCGCGGCGCAAAATTCGGCCATCGCATGTGCGAGAGACTGCGCGCACGGACGTGCTGTGGGGAAGACCCCTTCATTTCGCATCTCGGACGCCGATGCCGAGCACCAAAATCAATCGTATGAGCTGATCGCATTACACGAACTCGTGCACACGAGCCATTTTGATATTCGAATAAGGATTATTCGGATTACTGTGTTGTGGTTATCTGGCCAATCGCTGATGATTGAAACATGGCGTACGACCGTCAAAAGACCGGAAATCGGCACGATCGGCAGGCGCTTTCCGAGTCGCTGGTAAGGACTGTGATGCGAGGTAGACGCCACCCTTGCCGGAGTCTCAGTGTGCCATTTTGCACGGAGGAGACCATGATGATTGTCGCCCGTCGCACTTGGAAGGCTCTCGCAGCGAGCACGCTCGCCGCAGGTGCACTGTTATCGCTGCCCGGCATGGCGTCGGCACAGCTCGCGAGTTGCGCGGACGTTCTCACCAACCCGCCCTTGGCCGGCAACCCGGCCATTTCCTCGGCGACGTCGGTGCAGGCAACCACTGGCGGCGTTGCGTACTGCAACGTCAGCCTCGTCTACCGCGATCCCGCGCTCGTAGGCGAGGGATCGCTGGTGGGCTCGGGGCCGGAGCTCTTTCCCGGCTACGCACCGGGTGGACCGCCGACGGTCGACACGTACCAGTATGTCCGCATGGGCTTCGGCTTCCCGCTCAATACCAGTACCGGCAGCGCCGCATGGGGTGGCCGCATGGTGCAAACCGCGGGCGGCGGGGCGCAAGGCAGCGTTTCCAGCTTCACCACCTACATCCAGCAAAACCCGGCGGCAATCGGCCTCAGCACCGACTCCGGCCATGGCACCGCGGACAGCGGCTCGGGCGACGCCTGGGGCTACGTGCAGGGCTCGCGGCCGAACTACGGAAAACTCAAAGACTGGGGCGGCGGCCGCTCCTATTGCACGGCGATCGTGCTGGCCAAGCAGATGGCCCGCTCGTATTACGGCGCCTCGGCCTACGACGCCATGAAGAAGTACACCTACTTCGAGGGCTTCTCCGGCGGCGGCCACATGGCCACGACGCAGGTGCTCAACTGCCCCGAGGAGTACGATGGCTTCGACATCAGCTCGCCGGCGCGCGACTGGCAGCAATTCCGCATTCAGGACTCGTGGGCGGCGATGGTCAACAAGAAGGCCACGCTACTCGGCATCCCCTTCACGACAGCCCAGTTGAACTCCGCAACGGCCGCCGCGATAGCGTTTTGCATGACAAGCCCAACCTCCGGCTTTGGCGGCACGATCATCGACGGGCAGAATATTCTGCACGATCCAAGGGCCTGCGACTGGAAGGCAACCATGCATGTCTGCGGCCAGCCAACCGCCCCCGCCACGCCGAACTGCCTGCTCCCAGGTACGAGGCAAGCCGAACTCCTCCAGGCGATTTTCGACGGGCCGAAGAACTCGTTCGGCAAGCTGATCTACTACCCGTACAGCCACGGCTTTCTCAACATCGGCACGAGCACCACGACGGCCGGGTCGACGGCGCAGGTAATGCGCTACAACCACTTCGACCTGAATATCAACGCGAACAACCTGTTCATGGACGCCGAATCGATCGCGCTTGCTGGCAACCCACCCGGCGCGATTTTGTACGAGGACGAGATGAACAAGAGCGCGTTGGTCACCAGCGACTACGTCGACGCCAACGACTACAAGCTCGACCGCGCGAAGGCCCGCGGGGTGAAGATCATCCTGTCGCACGGTACCCACGACACGGCGATCCTGTTCCGCAAGGATCCCGCCTATTATCGCCAAGTCGCGACATACTTCGGGCCCGGCGGGACCGTCACCGACTTCCCCAGCCTGCAGACCTGGTTCCGCCTCTTTCTGATGCCGGGCGCCCCCCATACGGCTAACACGTTCTTGCCAAACCTCTACGACTGGGTCGAGAACGGCATTCCGCCGGAGAAGCTGGCCCGAACGGGCAATCTCACTGGCCAAGCGCGCGCGGTGTGCCCGTACCCACAGTACGCGCAGTACACGGGGCCGGTGGGCGGCAGCACGACCGATCCCAACAACTTCACCTGCACCGGCAACCTCGAGGCAAACATCAGAGCGCAGTGCTCCGTGGTCAAGACGGTTTACAAGGGCGAGAAGGGTACGGTCATGAACAACGCCCAGGTCGGGGTCCCTGCGGCGCTCTGCGGCAAGCTGAATTAGGTGGAAGACAATGGCGCGGGGCTGCCCAGAGCGAGCCCCCGCCTGCACTCATAATTTCTTGGTCGGGCCCATTCGGAAGGCGATGAACTCCGTATCCTAGCCTCGACGATCGGGCCCGATAGTGTTCTTGCCGCTACCGTGTGCCGCCGCTACGGCGGCGTTTTTTTGTCGGTGTGCTGCTCGGCGATTCGGGCATCGCGAGGCTGAACATGGCCTGTGCGTCAACTAGGATCGCGATCGAGCGTGCAGTCCAAGCCTACGTTTCCTTCCACAACGGAACGCGGCTACGCTTTTCGCCCGACTACGTGCGCCAGCGACGCCCAAAAAAACGGGTGAGATGACAAGCCGGTATCAACCAATCGTAGGAAGATCTGGGGCATGGTTGCCTTACCGGCCACAGTGCCGCTCGTCGGGCTGACAAATGACTTTTAATTTCCGTTCATTGATTTTCTTGATTGCCATCTACGTTGCCTTTTTTGCATCAGGCGCAGCCTGCCTGATGGCCGAAGTGACGTGGAATCGAATGCTGATCGTGGTCGTGGGCAATTCGGTGAGCGCAACTGCGATGATCCTCGTCGTGTTTATGGGGGGACTCGGACTTGGCAGCCAAGTTGGCGGAAGCATCTTTGGCAAACGCATTGCATCCCTCGTGCCCTATATCCTTTTGGAGATTGGCATCGGGCTTTATGTCCTACTCTCACCATTCCTGTTTGACCTGTCATCCCACCTCTTCACGTCATTGGCGGAAAGTGTTGGTGATAGAGGTCTCTTGACGGTTGCCCGGCTCGTCGTCACCCTGACCGCCCTTCTCCTGCCAGCATTTTTGATGGGTGCGACATTTCCAGCGATGATCGCCGGGTCGGCACCCGATTCACCGTCACGGCGGACGGCACGGGCGGGCTATTTGTACAGTGTTAACACCCTGGGCGCTGCTGTCGGTTGTTTTGTGGCGGGATTCGAATTTCTGTTCGGGTTCGGCGTCCAGTTGACACTGGTCTGTGCCTTTGGTCTTTACCTTCTTGCGGCACTGTGTGGACTTATCGCCAACACGATCGCGCAGTCCAAAATCCTAAAGGCCGCTCGTGAATCCGGCTCTTCACCGGAAAAAGACTCGGGAAAGAGGGTCGCAAAGTCTAAAGCAAAAGAGGCCGCGGCAGAATCGATTCCCCTCAGACACAACCCGATATCAAACCCGCGATTAAAAGCTTTTCTCTATTGCGCATCCTTCGGCATAGGATTCGTCGCGCTTGCGTATGAAGTTCTCCTGACAAGGCTGGGTATTCTGTACTTTGGTAATACCTTGTCGATTTTTCCCCTCGTGCTGACGGGCTTTCTGTTGGGAACGGGAATCAGTGCCGTGCTGGGAACCTGGTTGTACGGCATATTGCGCCGTAACTCCAACAACAGCGACCGTTTATTTGGTTTTATCGCCCTTGCTGCAGGGGTTTTTGTCTTGGTGACGCCGTATCTCCTTCTGACAGATTGGGTGATCGGGGATGACCCGTTTGCCCGACTAGCTGACGTCAGTTCTAGAGACCCACTACCTATCCTGGCGATTATCATCGCTCCTACGCTTCTGATCGGCGCCCTATTGCCCGTTGCAATCAGGATGCTCCAACCGGAGGAGCGTGGTGAGGCAACGCAGGCGGCGGCCACGCTTTATGCGCTCAATAGCGCGGGAGGCCTTCTGGGTTCGGCCCTGATAAACCACTACCTCGTTCCGATCATCGGTACGCAGGGTGCTTTCATATGCCTGGCTCTGATTTGCACTGCCGTAGGGGTCGTCAGCCTGCTCTCCCCGGCAAGAACTCTTAGTCGTTGGTCCTTTGCTGTCATGAGCGTCACCTCCCTGGCACTACTGCTTGTGCTGACACTGCCAAAACTTACAGACCTGTACGCACGGAAGATCGCAGATTCAACACACGCGCGTTCGACGGAGGTGAAGCTTGTTCGCGAGGGACGCGCAGCGACGGTCACCGTTCTCGACCAGAGGGACCCTGAGAGGGGTACCCATCGCGACATGTACCTCAACGGCGTCGAGGAAGCATCAACCCGCTATTGGCATACGCAGCTGTTCAAGCTCCTGGGGATCCTTCCCATATTGCTACATGAGCCCGACAAACCGAAAGAGGTGCTGGTGATCGCCTTCGGGGCTGGAATCACGGCGGGCTCTGTCCTAGCTTCCGATCAGGTCGCCTCTCTCGACACGGTCGATCTCAATCCTGAGGTGGAAGGTATCAACAACCTGTTTACGGATGTGAACGGGGATGTTTTTCACAATTACAAATTCCATTTTCACAACGACGATGGCCGAAACTACCTGGTCACAAGCGGCAAACGCTACGACGTGATCATTTCCGATTCGACCCATCCGCGCGCCTACGACAGCTGGGTCCTCTACACAGAAGAATTCTATCGTGCCGTGCAAAGTCGTCTCCTCCCGAACGGTGTATTTGCACAATGGGTTCCAGTGGCCGGTACGATGCAGGGAGATCTGTTCCGGATACACCTGAACACGTTCCGCCGGGTCTTCCCTAATGCCACGCTATGGTACGTTTACGGCTCCGATCAAGCCTTTCTCCTGGCGACCCCTAAACCCCTCTCGCTCAACGTGCAACGCCTGCAGCAACGATTGGATAAACTGCCCAAGTGGTTCCGTGCGGACGAATATCAACTCGATACAGTAGCTCGTATCGCTGGTTTTTTCTGGTTGGATCCACGGATGATGGAAAGAGTGATTGGGGGCGAGACGAGAGTCAATACTGACTATCTCCACTACTTCGATAAGCAATCTGCCTTGCGACCGTCAGGGCCGCAGCGGCAACTGCCAAAATTTCACACCAGGGTCATTCCCTATCTGGAAAAAGGAGACGATGCGCTTCGCGCTACCGTCGGCGACGAGCAGATCGTGGCTCACCTCATGGCCGAGTATGCTTTTTATGGCAGCAGGAGTGACTTATTTGGGGCCTACTGCTTTATGCCCAATAATGGAACTGTGCTGTATTGGATGTCTCGAGAATTCTCGGGAAAGCTGCCAGATCACGATGTCTTCTGTTCGCCTGAGCGTTAGGGAGGTCTGAACAAGTATTAGCGCTCACGCGCCGCGGGCGGCATACACGCCCACGACTATGTCACCCAATCGCACGCCGCGGAGGTGAGCTTTGCTGAGAACCACGACGGAATTCCAATGGAGTAAGCGGTCTTGAGGGCGGTTGCGAGGCCGGTTGACGGAGTGTAGGTGGCCACGAGTGATCAGGATGAACTCCCTTGGTCCTTCGGGAAAGCGCTGAATGATCCGATTGCGGTACGTGTTGCTCGCGGTTTTGCTGCTCGCCCTCGTTCCGTGGGCACTGAATTCGCTTCCGTCGTTGTCGTGCGCAATTCCGAGGGTGGACTGCGCCTACGAGGGAGGTGCGAGCGTCAGCACTAACAATAAGGGCCACGAGGCGGCCCCATCTGAAGTGGTACGTCCGAACCCCATCGCAACACCTCGCCGCAACGATGACGTCGCTTCGTTGCCGGCCGGCTCCGCCGATAGGGGCGCGCGCGCACTCGTGGTAGAGGATGCACCCGGCTCGACCGCCCGCCATGCCGCGGCATCCGTCCCTGGGAACGTGCTTAGCTTCACCGCGACGCTCGGATTCGGTGGCATGGTGACGATTAGGTGGCATATGGCCACGGAGACTGGGTTCGACTACTACTTGCTGGATCGCAAGCTGAAGTCGGACCCCGACGATGCGTTCGAGCGCTACATCGCAGTCCAGGTGGTCGACGGAAGCAAGGAGTACTCGTGGACGGACACTCCAGCGCCCGATACGTACACTTACCGATTGCGTGCACTCGCTTCGACTGACCAAAGCGACGCTGGGAAGACGCTCGCAACGGCCGACGTCGCGGTCGATTATTTAGTAGGGCTCAGCCTCGGTTATTTTGCGGTGAGTACCGCCTCCGGCCTCGTAGTGGTCAACTGGACTGCCGCGCACGAAGCCGGTGTCGTCAGGTTCATGCTCGATCGCAGGCTCGAGGGTAACGCAACCTACGATCTCAACGTCGAAGTCGGATATCCGCAGGGCGAGGGAACCGCGTACTCGCTCTTTGACGCTCCTCACGGGTCCGGCACTTTCATCTATCGTTTGCGCGCCACGTTCACTAAAGGCGCGGACATGGTGCTCGCAGAGGGTAGCGTTACGCTATGAGTACTCGCCGCCGTGCGGGCGTGCTCGCCTCGCGTCGGGACGTGCGCTGAAGAGCTCGGGCGAAGCAAGGTCAGAAGGCCGAGCGCGGCGCCGCTGAACGTCTCAAGAAAAACGAGCGCCGACCAGGGCCGGCGCTCGTTAGCGTGCGTCGCCGGATTCTCGTGCGAGAGAATCCGGAGTCTTTGCCGCTACGGGTTGTTGCGCACCGTGACCGTCACCACCTTGTTCGCGGTCGTGCTCGTCGCGGGATCCGAACATGCCATCGCAAGTTTGTACACGCGGCCAAACGGCGATGTTCCAGAAGTGCTGGCGCGAACACTGGCGCTCATCGGTCCGGTGATCTGCGAATCGGCCGAGGTGGCTCCATCCGTGCCCGCGATCGCGGTGAGGCTGCAACTGACGTTACAGGTGTCCGGTGTGTTTAAGGACAGTGTGACGGGCACCATGTTTCCGCTCGCGGCCAGCGAGCTCGGCGATGCAACCGCGGTCGACACCCCCAGGGCGAACGAGTAGGGCGCGAACGACGCGGGCGGGTTCGGAACGCCCCTGTTCGCGCCGAGGGTGCGCATGCGCTGCAGCTCGCTCGCGCTATCCTCGCATAGCATCGTGCGTTGCTGGATCATCGTCGCTATAGCGTTCTTCACCTTGACGTCGTACGCATCGAATGTAGGATAGCGCTCGGCGACCGACGGACGAGGATCGCCGGAGGCCGCGCGTGAATCTGCGGTCGTGGCGAATGGGATGAATTGCCCGGTCGACTCGCAGCCGTCGTTGGCCTGTGGCCCGCTCCGGAGTGCCCAACCGGTATATGTGGCGATCGGCACGGTGACGTCCGGAAGACGCACGCCCGCGATATCGTTGCCATCGGCATCGGTTGCCGGAGCATAGCTCGGATAAACCGGACCATTCACATTATTGGGAAGCGGCACGGTCGTTTCGATCTCGAGCGGAGGCGTGATCACCGGCGGGAAGATGGTCGGGATACCCAGCGTGTAAAAGTCCGGCCCGAAATTGAACCGGTGACGTGTCGTCTTGAGACCGGTGTAGGTGACCTTGCCGTTCGGCGTCTCTCCGAAGGGATCGGGGATGTTGGTCGGAAAACCGGTGTTCGCCGGCAGCGTCATCGTGCCGTTGTCGAGTCGGGGCACCATGCTGGGCGGAGGCGCCACGCCGAGAACACTCCACTTGTCGAGCGCGAGCCAGAGCGCTCTTTGCACCGGGTTCGAGCTCAGCGGATTTCCGAACTGCTGGCAGGCTCCCCGGCTTGTTGCGCTGCCGGTACCGTGCTGCATGCTCGACATGAAGTAGTTGCGCGAGAAAGGCGAATCGGGAAGATCGGTCGATCCATCCGGCGTCGTATGCAGAAGCGACGCCGTTTTGACCCAATATTCGTTCCCCGAGTAGATCTCGACGCCCAGCGGACAGGTGTTGGTGGCCTGGCACTTCGCATAACGGCTGTCGACAATGCCGGTGAACGGATCCATCGTGGCCACGTTGGCGAACGGGAAGACGTTCTCGCCAAAGAGGTGGTCCTGGCGATTACGCTCGGTGCGACCGGATTGCGAGAACCGGAAGTTCATGCCGATGCCGCTGCCCGCCGAGATCCAATTCATGATGCCGTCGACGACCTTCCTGCCGCTCTCGTCCTCGTTGAATCCCAGATGCCGGAAGTCGTTCAGCATGCGTCCCGGTTGCGACGAGATTTCCGTGTAGATCCGCGAGATGTAGCCCGCCAGCGGATTGCCATCGGCAGCCGTCCCGTATTTGATCCAGGAATTCAGGTCGCGAACCGCGGCGAAGCCGAGGCCGGCGATCGTCGGGTCCCTGGCGACGTAGGAGAACTCGTAGATGTCGTTGGCGACGGATGCTACGTTGACTGGACTGACCGCCGTTCCGGTCGCGTTGTACTGCCAGTTGGCGGCGGGAACCACCTGAGGCAGGTCGTCGAGGTGAACGCGATGAGTCAACGTCGCCAGATTCTTGTCCAGCGTTGCCGCCGGATAGCTCAAGCTGAATGAAGCGGATGTGTTGTATTCGTACCCCGGGCCGGTGATCGTCGAGCCGCCGGGGCCCTGGGCGATCGGCAGCGCCACCGCCGCGGTAAGGCTTGTGCCTAGTTGTGCTAGCGGCACCAGTGGTTCCCATCCGCTCCAGACCAGCGTGTAGCCTCGCGGCATCAAGAACGAGTTTGTCAGTACCGTCGTATCGGTGATCGTCGCCGGGTCGTTACCGCCGCCGCTCACACGGCCCAACGCGGTCCACGTCTTGCCACCGCGGTTGGGCGGCTCGTACATCATCTTGGCGTAGCCGTTCAGAGCGGGATTGACCGCACTTAGATCGGCCGGCTTGAGAATGTAGAAGTTCAGCAGGTATCCGATCTTGCCCGTGGGGGTTTTACCGGGTTGCGGAAGACCGTTGACGAGACCGGCAGGCTGCGTCTGGGCAAGATTGATGTCGGCGATGAGCGCGTTCCTCGGATCGGCAGGATCCACCTCGGCGTACGCGACACCAGTGATCTTCACGTATTGCCCGACGCCCGGCCATGAGAAGCCGCCGAAGGCGGGCGTGGGCGCGCTCATCTGAACGCTGACGATGCGAGCGTCCGCCGCAGAGCCCATCATAAGCGCGCCTGCCGCCAACGTGCTGGCAATGGCATGGCGCAGTGTCCTCCGTTTGTTGAATTCCAGTGTTCGCGCGAACGGGACACCGTTTTTCTCGTCGTTCATGGTGGCGCTCCTCTCAATAAGCCGGCACCGTGTTGTCGGCGAAACCGGCGATACGTGCGAAGTACGACAACACCTTGAGTGCCGGAACTGCGACCGGCATACATTTCTCAAATCATCAGCGCCTGTTCCTAGTCGGTTGGCGTCGCCGTTTGAATACAATCCCTCCAAGAGCTGTACCGAAGAGAAATAGTGTCGCCGGTTCAGGTATCTTTCCCGCCACGAAGTGGGTGACCGTCGCCGTTGCCGCGCCTTCGATGCAATCGGTGCAATTGACTCGCCGCCTTCGGCTATGCGATGCGAGGCCCGCTACGGCGCCGCCGGGTCGCAGCTCTGCCCCGATGCGCCATGATTGCAAACATTGCTCGCCTGCGCTTGACTGACGAGGTTGATCATGTCCTGTGGGAGCAAGTAGCCTTGCCTCCAGGCGTTCCCCGCTGCGTTCTTCACCGCCAACACGTATGCGGCGTGACTTCCGTACCGCTCCTGCAGCGACAACCGTGGATCTCCGTTTGCCAATCGCTCGGCCATCGTCTGCGCGAACGGAATCATGCCGCCAACGTAATTGCAGACTTGCCCCGCATGGAAGCCGGACGGAGTGATGTTCCAGCCCAGATATGTCCCCAGCGGTGCGTCACGTAGCACGGTCGGCACGCCACCGAGTTCGTTGCCGTCCGCATCTACGCGCGGTACTTTCATCTTGATCGTCGCCAGAATCGGCGGCGGCAGATTGGTCGGGACACCGGTTGCATTGAACTCGTCGAACTGCGGGCCCCAGTCGTAGTTGAACACCGGGTTGACGAAGTTTTCCGGAGCAAAGATCGAGTCCGGGATGCCAGGAATTCCGTGCGGAAAGCCCATTGCCGCCATCGTCGGATCGACCAGGTCGCCGCCGGTCAGAGTCGGGTAGCGGCTTGGCGGCGGCACCGTTCCGTGCATCAACCAATTGCGCATTGCCACGCGCAGCACGTTGGTCAGTTCGGTCTCCGACACCGGATTGGCGCGGAAGGCACCACCCGCGGGACTCCAGTTGTTCCCCGGACAATTGGCGGGCGTATTGGGGATATTCTGGTTGAACCCGCCGCCGCCGCCGCCGTGCGTGGTGCTTGGGACGTAGTACCGGCGCACATTGGGTGTCAACGGAATGTCGGCGTCGGCCGATGTGCCGACCCACTCGGTCGTCATCTTCAGGGCAAAGACTTCGGAGCCACCGAAGTGCTCGATGATCTTGGGACACGTCCCACTTGCATTGCAGCGGTCGAGAATGCTGCCGGCGGGCAGATTGCGCACCGTGTCGGGCCATGGCACCCACCATTGCGGCCCTTCGCTGCCGAGTTGGTAGAGTTCGAGCACGCCATCTGGCTGGCCCCAGCGCGAGTTCACGGATACGCGCCGGCCGGCGATGATCGGCCACGCACCTTCGTGCACGATTCGGTTGGACTCATCCTGATTCATGCCCAGAAAAATGTATGCCCGGGTGAAGTTGCCCGACTGCGAAACGCCGCGGATCACTGCCCAGTGGATGCCGCCGGCAATCGGATTGGCGTTGCCGAAATCGTCCTGGGCGGCATAGCGGAAGAACGAATTGACGTCGCGAAATGCGGCTGCGCCAACGCCCAGCGCATAGGCACCCGTGGCCGGATATACGACCTGATACAACAGCGTCGGATCGAAGCCGTTCTTGAGGCAGATCTGCACGGGCAAAATACCCGAGACCTGGCCGGGATTGCCCGGCAGATGAGTCACATCGATGTCCTGGGGGGTTCCCGGGAACGGGTGCGTTGCATCGCAGTGCGCGAAGGCCCAGTCGGTGCTCGGAATCGTGGACCCTTCGGTGACGATGCCGTTGATGGTTTCCTTCGTATGCGTGACCAATATGGCCGATGCGGTGTTCAGCGTGCTCGGTAGATAGGGTATCGGGTTCCCCATCACGTTGAGCGGCTGAGAATTGGGTCCGCTGCGATTGATGATGCGTCCGAGGACATTGCCGGTCACCAGCGAACCATCCGCATTTTTGGCGAATGGGACCGCGACCCAGTAGGTCGTGCCGGCGACGTGCGGGAACGGTACCGCGGTCGCGCCGGCGTTGTCGCCTTGCCAGGCGCTGGCCAGGCCGACATCACCGAAGCCACGTTCCGTTGCGTTGATCTGGATATTTCCGCCACGGTTCGGCACGTCGTGCCACATGAACCCGCTGGACTGCGACATGTCGACGGGCTTGGTGATGGCGAAGGTCGCCTCGTACCTCACCTTGCCGTCCGGGTCTTTGGCCGCGGCGATGTCGGTGATGATTGCATTGTGCGAATCGTTCGGATCGAGTTCGCCAAACGCACGCCCGCGCACCAACTCGTACGCAAGGGCTTGCCCGGTGACGGGGGTGGTTGAATCGATAACTATTCTGGTGACACGAGCTTGCGTCGCCGGGGTCCAGGCAAGCAGTACGGAAGCCGTGGCAGCAGCAATAAGAGATGGGCTGAGCAGCCCGTCACGGGTGTGCATCGCTGTTTCCTCCTCGAGTCGCCTACCCCTGGCGGCGAGCTCGTAACATTTGGTTTCAAATTAAACCGCGCGGGCAGGCTCGATCGGCTCACTCCGCAACCCATCACGCGAACGTCTTACGGCTCGAATCTTCCCGAGTTCCCTATAGCCGTACGCGCCGGGGCGTTCATCGCAGGCGACGAACGTCGGGACGCAGGATATACCCGGTTTATTGTCTCCTGCAATATGTCGTACGCAAGGCGCATGGACGGCCAGCTTTCTACGAACTGTGTTGTTAATGCGGGTCAGTCGGAGCGTCGCGAGCGCCGAGCGCGTGTGCTGAACCGTACCGGCGGCGACCGCGTTCGCCTGCGTCCCCACGCGTTGCGCACGTACGTGAGCACCGAGGCCACCTCGTTGTCATCCGGCTGGCGTCCGTAGGAAGGCATGCCCGGTGATGTGGGCTCGGCACCACAGTCCGTACTCCGCATCGTGAGGAATTGGCGCAAACTTGACGCCCAATCCACGGCTGCAACGAGGCCCGCTATGCGATTGCAAGCCGCCGTTTGTAGCGAACCGCGTCCGGACCGCTGGAATTATTCGCGGTCGCCAACGGATCGCCAGGAGGGCATATCCATGAGTACTGCAATGCGAACTTTCGGAATCTTGGCAGTCGCGGGATCAATCCTGGCGTCGCCGTCGCTGCATGCCGAGGGCACGCATCATTGGAGCTATTCCGGCCATACGGGTCCGGCACAATGGGCGACGCTGGAGTCCGATTTCAGCGCATGTGGAGTCGGCAAGCTGCAGTCGCCCATCGATATCCGCGACAGCGTTGCCAAAAAAGGCGACCTGCCCGCGATCGAGTTCGATTACAAGCCGTCACCGCTCAACATCATCGATAACGGGCACACCATCCAGGTCAATTACGCACCGGGCAGTTTCATCACCGTCCAAGGCAAACGCTACGAGCTCGTTCAGTTTCATTTCCACAAGCCTAGCGAAGAAAAGGTCAATGGCAAGGGTGCCGACATGGTGGCTCACCTCGTGCACAAGAACGCCGACGGGAATCTCGCCGTGGTCGCCATCCTGCTCAGGACCGGACAGTCCAGCAAGCTCGTCGAAACGCTCTGGAAGAACCTTCCATCGGAGAAGGAAAAAGAAACTGCCGTGGCAGGCGTTCAGGTTAACGCGGCAGATCTGCTTCCGGCCGACAAGGCTGCGTATTACACCTTTACCGGATCTCTCACGACGCCGCCGTGCAGCGAAGGCGTCACCTGGTACGTGCTGAAGGCCCCAACCTCGATTTCCAATGCCGAAGTGGCGCGCTTCGCACGACTTTATCCGATGAACGCTCGACCAACGCAACCGCTGAACGGTCGGGAGATTCGCGCGACGCCGTAAGTCTACCGTGATGGTCCTGATCAACCTGCCGCATTGGTGCGCGAAGAAGCAGGTGTCGACGTCGTACCGCTTCTGCTACTTTCGATCCCAGATCGAGATCGGCGAATCTTCGTCAAAGCGCGAACACCAGATCGATTGCCTCACCCACCTTCAGGTGCAGTCCTCGAAATTGCGCATCGGAGGAGCCTACCGTCCAAGCAGAATCCTTCACCCCTGAAAGGGAGTGCGTCCTACCTCATTATCGGATGCGCACCGATAGTGCGTCTTGGCCCTCGTGTATAGAGTCTGTCGCAAGAGTAGCTCACTGCAGAGGCGCGTATGGTCTCCATCTGGTGGTTACTGGCGTCGTTCGTGCTGGGTGGTTGGTTCGGAATAGTGCTAGGTGCGCTCATTTACATGTCCGGCGGATCACACCGGCGAGACGGCGCACAGGGCCATCGCAGGAAGCGCGTTGCCGCGTCTCACCCAAGGCGGAGTGACCCGCGGGGCCGCCCAGCCGTCGCATAATCCGCTTTGATGCGTCGGCCAATGAAACAAAGGGCTCGCAGCGTAATCTCTGCTACTCATCTAATAGTTCGCCTCGACGCGTCAGCGCGCTGATCGTGCGCTTGCGCTTTAAATAACGGGGCATTCTGAGCTGGTGCGACCGCTGCGGGTCCCGCGGCCAGTGCGTCGCTGTCGCAAGCCGGCAAATTCATCGTCGATGCGTACCTGCGGGCAATGTCGACGGCGACGTCATCGGAACCGATCACGCGGCTGCCTCCAACGGCGCGGGTTCTTCAGCGAATCTGCGCGGAGCCGATCCGACAATACCGGCGGACACGCCCGACGACGCGATCGCCTGGCGCCACTGCGCATGCGATTGGGGCGAAGTCCAGACGTCGAGGTGCAGCCGAGACAATGCGACTGGATCGTTCAATAGACGCACCTTCTGCGCCGCGGTCAATTGCGCGGGACCGTTCTGCAGCGCAAAGCGCACGAGCTCATGGCGTCCGCTTCGTAGCACACCGTCCTGATCGAAGCGCGCAACGCCGGAAGCGCACGACAGCGCATTGACCACCGGATCGACGACGGCTTCGATGAAGCCCGGCGGCCTGGGCGCAGCGCTCGCGCCTTGCATCATTGATTGTATTTCCGGCGGAGGACGCAATTCTTCAGGGATCACGAACAAGCCTGCCTTGCGCAGATGGCGGCCGACGGATACGCGGCTTGTCAGGACTGATAGCGGGATCGACACCATCAGCGCACCGACGACCGGCAGCAGCCACCACACGTACGACGGATTGAGCCAGTACACAACCCCGGCCCAGAGCATGCCGAGCAGCGTGTGCCCGCCGTGCCGCGCTGCGGCTTCGCGCCACGTCGTCTCGGCGTCTTCGCGCTGGGGAGATTTCCAATGAAGAGTCCAGCGCGAGAATGCGCCAACCACGAATTGGGTATGAAAGAGCATCCTGATCGGCGCCAGCAGCGCCGAGAGGGCGAATTCGCAGAGCATGCTCGCTCCCAGGCGCAAGGCGCCTCCGTAGCGTGTCGCTCCTCTCACCCAGAGCAGCGCCACCGCCAGTATCTTGGGAAGGAAGAGGAGCACCGCGGTCGCGCTGAACAAGGCGATGGCCCATTCGGGATGCCATTCCGGCCATAGCGGGAAAAGCTGGAAAGGCTGCACGAAGTATTTCGGCACGCTCAACGTTTGAACCGCGACCAGCGCCGTCGAAAGGACCAGGAAGGTGAACCAGAACAGCGCCGAGAGGTACGCCATGACGCCGCTCATGAAAACCGCGCGGTGCGCGACGTGCAGGCCCTTCATCATGAACAGGCGGAAGTTCATCAAATTGCCCAGACACCACCGCCGGTCTCGCGTGAGCTCATCGATGAGATTGGGGGGCATTTCCTCGTAGCTGCCGGCGAGGTCGTAAGCGATCCACACGGCCCAGCCTGCGCGGCGCATCAGCGCAGCCTCGACAAAGTCATGCGAGAGGATATCCCCCGACAGCATGCCGCGCCCGGGAAGACGGCGCAGGGCGCAGTGGCGCATGAACGGCGCGATGCGAATGATTGCGTTGTGGCCCCAGTAGTGCGATTCGCCGAGCTGCCAGAAGTGCAGACCCGCGGTAAACAGCGGACCATAGACGCGCGTCGCGAATTGCTGCACCCGTGCGTAGAAGGTGTCGCGTCCCGCGGCGCGCGGTGCAGTCTGGATGATGCCTGCGTTCGGATTCGCCTCGATCACCCGTACGAGAGCGGTCAGGCAATCGCCGCTCATCACGCTGTCCGCGTCCAGCACGACCATGTAGCGGTAGTTCCTGCCCCAGCGCCGGCAAAAGTCGGCGACGTTGCCGCTCTTGCGCTTGATCCGATGCTGGCGCCACCGGTAAAAGACGCGGCCGAAGCCGCCGACGGCGCGGCACAGATCGACCCAGGCGGCGATTTCGGCGACGCGGGTATCGGGATTGTTGCTGTCAGAGAGCACGAAGAAATCGAAGTGATCGAGCTCGCCGGTGCGCTGCAGGGAATCGTAGGTCGCGCGCAGGCCGGCGTAGACCCGCGCGACGTTTTCATTGCAGATCGGCATGACGATCGCGACGCGCGCGCCAGGATCGATCGGTGAGTCGCGCACAGCGCTCTGCGAAATGGCGAAGCGGTCGCCGTCGAACAACAGCAGCACGAAACCCGCTATCGCAGTCCAGAAGCCAGCGGAGATCCACCCGAAGAGGATGGTGAAAAAGATCAGGATTGCAACTTCGAGGGCCTGCTGGCCATGGTAGGGCAGCACGGCGCTCATGAAGTTGGCGGCAATGTAGGTCTGGGAAACGACCAGGCCTGCGATGATAATGCGACGAAATCCCGCGGCCCGATGCCACCGGCCGACGGGATCGGGTGAATCCGATGCAGTCTGCGCGGTGGGCGCAGAAGCGTGCGGCGTCTCGTCCGCCGCCCGTCTGGAAACGGGAATCCGCAGCCATCGTCCGAGCAGTCCGCGCGGCCACCGTCGCGCGGCCATCGAAGTACGCGCGACGGGCGGGCTCGTCACTAGGCGTTCGCGGCCGAGCGCATCCTTGTCGATCTTCGGAGCCCGACCATCCTGTCGCCCGTACGCCAACTCGAGGCGACGCTGAATCGACGGATACGCAGCGTTGTCGGGGTGATCGCACGAGCTGGATAGCGCTTCACTGGAAAGTGCCTGATGCAGCGCCGACATCGCGCCACGGAGCCCGTCGCCTTGACGAGCGTCGAACGAAGACAAACCCTCAAGGAGCTCCCGACGCTGATCGGGCAATAGCGAAAGCCGGTCAACGTAACCTCGATACGCGCCGAACTCGTCCAAGTCGATTGTAGGCCGCAGGCCCACGGGCGCGACGGCGTATTCTTCGAATCCCGCAGGCATGAGCATGGGCGCGACTCCATTGGTTGTACGGATGCACCCGGCCCAAGCAGAGGGCGAGGCGCCGGCACCGGCTACAACTTCCGATGCCCGGCGGGCTCGCCCATGTCGTCCATGCCGTCCGTTGACACGGTGAGTTGGAGAGACGTTGGAGCATTGCATTCCGCCCCAAGTTAAGTGTCCGCCACGCGCCAGATATTGCAATCGGCTGATCACCAATTCGCGCGTAGGAGATCGGGCCCCTCGGCGTAAGGCTTAGTTGAAGGTCTGTGACCACCGCCCACCACATGGCGCTATTCGCCGCATTGACACTGCCGCCTAGGCGAGTTGTCCGTCCGGCCAAAAAGTGCCGCATCGCTTCGGGGTGGTCGAAGCGATCGCTTCCTTTGATAAGTGGACCTTCGCACCGGCCGGCGGTTTCTGCCGCGCGAAATCCGGTGCGCGATCATCAACGCGATTATCGCGCCGTGACCTCAGAGCTCGTCAGGCGGCGGCTCGTCGAGCGCGCGCCCTTGGGTCGCAATAACTTTGGAATAGAAGAGCGCGCTGTCCTTCGGCGTTCGCTTCAGGCTGTCGAAGTCGACATGCACGATGCCGAAGCGCTTGGCAAAGCCGTGCGACCACTCGAGGTTGTCGAGCAGCGACCACGCGAAGTAGCCTCGCAGGTCGACGCCGCGCTCGATGGCGGCGTGGATCGCCCTGATATGTTTGCGCAGATAGTCTACGCGCAACGGATCCTCGACGCGCTCGTCTTCCACGGTCGGGGGGTCGAAGAAGGCAGCGCCATTCTCGGTGATGTATACCGGCGGGTTTCCATAGCGCTGCATTACCCAGACGAGCGTGTCGGTCAAGCCCTGAGGGTAGACCTCCCAGCCCGTCTCGGTATGAGTCGCGCGTTTTTGCAGAACACGCGCTGCGCCGAGCAGCCATGCCTCGGGTTCGCATCGCACCACGCTGCGCGTGTAATAGTTGACGCCGAGAAAATCGATCGGCTGTGCGATGAGCGCGAGATCCTCCGCCGGCCACGCTGGCCACGCCTCGCCGAAGATCTCTTCGAGTTCCTCGGGGTAGCGGCCGAGGAACACCGGGTCGAGGAACTGCCGGTTCATGTAGGCATCGGCGCGGACGGTGGCCGCGACATCGCTCGCGTCGTTGGACGCGGAATACTTAGGCTCGAGATTGACCACCAGACCGATGCGGTTCCGGCCCTCGCTGCGATACGCGCGCACGGCGGCCCCATGGGCGCGTAAGAGGTGGTGCGCGGCAATCGGCGCCTCGAACCGGTTGCGGTGCCCGGGGGCGATCGCGCCGTGAAGGTAGCCGCCGTCGGTGACCACCCAGGGCTCGTTCAGCGTGGCCCACATCTTCACCCGGTCGTCGAACTTGCGAAACATGATCGAGGCGTAGTCGGCGAACCAATCGGCGATGTCGGGATTGAGCCAGCCTCCCAGGTCATCGAGCGCCGCCGGAAGATCCCAGTGAAAGAGCGTGACCGACGGCTCGATGCCGTTCTTCAGCAGCTCATCGACCAGCCGGTCGTAGAAATCCACGCCCGCGGGATTCACCGGCCCCCGGCCCCGTGGCAAGACCCTGCTCCACGAGATGCTGAAGCGATATGCGTTCATTCCGAGGCGACGCATCAGCGCTACGTCGTCGGCATAGCGGCGGTAGTGATCGCACGCGATGTCGCCGGTCTCGCCGTCGCGAATCATGCCGGGTGTGTGGGCGAAGCGCTGCCAGATACTCGGTCCGGCGCCATCGGCAAGGGGGGAGCCCTCGATCTGATATGCCGAGGTTGCGCTGCCCCAGAGGAAACTCGAGGGGAATTCTATTTTTGTGGCCATCCTGCTTTCTGCTGTTGTTTATTCGCGAAGAAGATGTGCGCCTAGTGCGGGTGATCGTGAGCATCGGCCGTACGACTGCGCGAACGCGTCTTGCCCGGCTCGCTCGAGTTTCCGCCATCGAACCCTTCGACGACGACGCGTGCCGGGAGCTCGTCGATGTGAAGCTCGTTGCCCTGCCAGCGTGCGGCGCGGCCGTTGACCCGCGTCGCGCGCGGAAGATCTTTCCACGGCCAGACAAAGACGAAGTGCCCCGGCGGTCGCGATCCCGCCTCGAGCGTCAGTATCGCCGTGCCGCCTTCCTTTCTGAGCGAATAGCTCAGCAAGCCGTACGCAGTGTGCAGATTGCGGACGCTGATGCCGGCACCATCGAGCCAGGCGGGCGGAATACCGGCAGCGAGCACGATCGACCGGTCGTCATCGCGCTCATAGGCGAAGAGGTCGAGCACCGCGTCGATGAAGTCTGAGGCGACCCACGCGTGCGGCATGTCGCCCACGAAGCGCGCTTTTGCGGGATCGCGCCCGACCACCTCGGGCCATTGGTGCCACGCCGCGGGGCGCCGGCCGTCGAGAAAGAACGCGAGCAGCTCCTGCGCGCGGTCGCGCCACCCGAGGCGTATGAACGCGCCGACGTTGCGAAGCTCATAGGGCGTATAGACGTCCCAGGCCGTATTGCCGTCGCGGCGGTCGATGAATTCGCGCCAATAGCGCTCGTAGGTCGATTGCACCCATGCCGGAGCAAGGTCGCGCACGTCTCCGCGCGGCGCGAAGGCGATGGTTGTCGACGTCGGATCGAAGTCGCCGAGTTCGGCCGAGCCCGGAAGATACGCGATGCCGTGCGTCGCGATGGACGCGTGCAGCGAAGCGTGCAGATCGCGGCGAAACTCATCGCGCTGCGCCGCGATTCGCGACGCCGCGTCTGAGTGCCCGAGCGTGGTCGCGATCGACACCGCGTCCTCGTAGCCTTTCAGCATCCAGAAATCGTCCCAGTACGAATGCATCGGCTTTTCGGAATAACCTTCGTGACTGATCGACGCCGGCATGAGGCCGTAAAAAGCGCGTCTCGCCGGCGCGAGGTTTGCGTCCGCGCGCTCGGACTGGCGCAGCGTCTCGGCGTACTTGATGGCGGCTTCGACGTGCGGCCACATCGCTCCGAGCAGCGCCCGATCGTGCGTGTAGCGGTAGATTTCCTCCACCAGGAAGACGAACTCGCCCGGGCTGTCATTCTCGGCCACGGGATCGGCGCCTCGCTCGTCGACGCAGCACGGCACCTTGCCGCTCTTGAACTGATGCGGCGCATACCATCGCAGATAGTCCGCGGCGACGTCGGCGTAGCCGAGCCGAAGAAGCGATTCGGAGATCATCGCGCCGTCACGGATCCAGGAGCGGGCGTATGACCGCGTCCCGGGACGGAGCGCAGGACCGTCGCGTGTGATGAGCAGATGCGCCAGCGCGGTTCGCATCGTATCGACTAGCGGCTGGGCCGCAGCCGGAACGCGCAGCGACACGCGATTGAGCTTCGCGCGCCACGCCGTTGCCACGGCATCCTGTTGCCGCGCGATCCATTGCTTCGAGGAAAGTGCGCCAAGACTTGGGGGCGTCGCCGATCCTGAAAGCGGGACGGCGAGCCCTACCGTCGCGGCTCCGCGTGGCGGCAACGTAAGCTCGTAGGCAAGCGCGGCCGATGCGTAGCCCGACGGTTCGTGCAGCGCTTGCGCGCCCGACCAATGCCGCTCGGCGAGGACACGCGGAATCGGACCGTCCTTGAATGAAAAAATGGCTGCGCGGTCGGGCGGCCGCAGTGGAAAGATCTCGCGCGTGCCGTTCAGGATGAGCGCCGAGCCGGTCCACGCCGCATCATGGATGGGGCTCACACCTCCAACCGTATTCAGAAACTGCACGGGTGGGTTGACCTGGAAGGGCCGCGCGGCGAGGACGAGTGTGAGCTTCAGCGGTTTCCGGGTACGGTTGGTGAGCTCGTAGCGGACGATGAGTCGGGATTCCGCGCGCGAGCCGGATGCGAAAGACGACACGCGCAGATCCCATTGCGGTCGATGCCAGGTGACGCCGGGCATCGGCAGGTAGCCCCCGACGAGGAAAGGCTCCGCCGCGACGTCGGCCCACGTGGCCACCTGCGAATCGGTGACGACGAAGGGCTCGATCGAGAATCCACCCTTCGCGACCTCGACGGCGCCGTCCTCCGAGAGAAGGCCTGTCTTGCTGCCGCCGTCAATGCCGACGAGCGTCCAGATCGATGCCTCCGCGAGGAACCCGCGCGGGTAGGTGCCGCGCGGTGACGGCCGCGCCAGGCTTTCGAACAGGGCATTGGGCGAAGCGTCCGAGGCGAGGTCTCCGGTGGCGAGCGTTCCGTCGACCGCCAGAGGCGGCTCCGGAATTTGTGATGCTGACCGCGCGGTCGGCGCCGGCTCGCTCGGCTCCGATGGAAGCTCGCGCAAGCGGAGCTCGCTGATATAGACCGAGCCGCGTCCGCCGCCGCGTCCGGCGCTCACGACGAACTCGATCGCGGCCACGTGGCTCAGCGTCCGATCCTTCGTCGGTCCCCACGCGAATGCAATCTGCCGCTTATCGATGGTCACGAGCTGCCACTCGCGCGGAAAAGCAACGTTCGGACGATTGAACCACCAGACGTTGTCTCCGCTCGCGTCGACGAGTTTGAACTGGAAATTGTTCACCGGCGCGTCGGCGCGCAGGTAGAACGAGATTTCGTAATTTGCCGGCAGGTCGAGCGGCAGCGTACGGCGCGCGATCGCATAGCCTGCCGTGCCGGCAAGGTCGAAGTCCAGGCGCATGGCGGGCCCGTGGGGGCCTTCGGCGGATGCGATCGAAGCGCTGACATCATCGGATGCCAACGGCGCCCACGCTGTCAGCGTATCGAAACGATCCAGTACACGCGCTTGCGGCAGATCGTCGCTCCGCGCGCCGACCGGGAAGGCGCACAGCACAATGGCGATGCCGAGCGCGGCGAGCGCGGAGCCCGCGCCCCGACAAGGCCGGCGGTCGGCAGGGCACATCATCCCTTGATGCCGCCCGCCATCAGCCCCTGCAGGTAATAGCGCTGCAGCAGGAGAAAGACGGCCAGCACGGGAAGGATCGTCACCACCGAGCCCGCCATCATCATCTCGTCGTCCTGCACGTGCTCGCGCGACAGGCTGGCGAGGGCGACGGGCAAGGTGTAGAGATCCTTGTCGGTTAGCACGATCAGCGGCCACATGAAATCGTTCCAGGTCGCGAGCAGCGTAAACACCGCGAGCGTCACGATGATGGGCTTCAGGAGCGGCACAACGATGATGCGGAAGATCCGGAACTCGCTGGCGCCGTCGATGCGCGCCGCCTCGAGCAGCTCGTTAGGGATCGACAGCGCGTACTGGCGCACGAGGAAGATGCCGAAGATGCTCGCCATCGCCGGGACGATGACGCCGCCGTAGCTGTTGACCAGCCCCATGTGCTTCAGCAGCAGGAATAGCGGAACCATGGCGACTTGGCCGGGGATCACAAGCGCGCCGAGCAGCAGCTTGAAAATGCGGTCGCGGCCGGCGAATCGCAGCTTCGCGAACGCGTAGCCCGCCGAGACGTTGAACACCAGCGAGACGAGCGTCGCGACCGTCGCGAGCAGCACGCTGTTGGCGAGGTACCGGCCGAGCCCCGCATGCGCGAAGAGCTCGCGGTAATTGCCGAGCGTTGCATGACTGGGAAGCAGCGGCGGTGGAAACCTAGTCGACTCGCCCGGCGGCATCAGCGACGTCGACACCATCCAGAAGAGGGGGAATAGCGTCACCGCTGCTGCCGCGATCAGCAGCCCGTTGACGATCGGCGCGGCGAGCGCGCGCTTCATGTCCAGCCTCCCGGCCGCCGCGTGTAGCGCAGTTGCAGCGCGGTGATGGCGAAAATGACCAGGAAGAGCACGAAGGCGACGGCGGACGCCGAGCCCAGGTTCCACCACTTGAAGCCTTCCTCGTACATAAAGTAGAGGACACTGACGGTGCTTTGCAGCGGACCGCCCTGCGTCATCACGTAAGGCTCGGCAAAGAGTTGGAAGTAGCCGGCGATGGTGAGGATGCTGACCAGAAGCAGAATGGGCGAGAGCATCGGCAGCGTCACGTAGCGGAGCTGCTGCCAGGCCGATGCGCCGTCGAGCCGTGCCGCCTCGTAGAGCTCCTCCGGAATGTTCTGCAGGCCGGCGAGCAGGATGATCATGTTGTAGCCGAAGTTCTTCCACACGGCGAAGA
>Ga0070713_100000145_pt1 | contig 47159 bp, 48 predicted proteins | sample LARL82metaG_FD_65465 | JGI IMG/M metagenome (GOLD analysis project Ga0070713, IMG submission 65465) | Corn, switchgrass and miscanthus rhizosphere microbial communities from Kellogg Biological Station, Michigan, USA - LAR L8-2 metaG | ecosystem: Host-associated > Plants > Roots > Rhizosphere ... | reverse complement strand
AGGCGGGCGGCGGGCGGCGGGCGGCGGGCGGCGGGCGGCGGGCGGCGGGCGGGTTGAACCTAACGACGAGGGCCGACGGTCTATCGTCGGCCCGCTCCTTAGCTACACAACCCACAACCCCCAACCCTCTACCCGCTGACCCAGAGGAGCAGTTACCTCGTTCGAACGATCGTCGCCTGAACGGTTGCCGGCGGCATCCAGCCCTTGCTCGTTAGACGCATCACCGCACTCGCTCCAGTCGCAATAGAGAACCGGAGGTACGCACTGCTCCCGGCACCCAGCGTGACTGCCTGAGGAGTGCCATCCGCGAGCACGCTTACTGCGCCGAATAACGGGTACGCCTGCGACGCTACCGGAAGCGCCGGATACGCCGAGCGGAAGTTCCAGCTCGGCTGCGTGTACGCCGAATCCACGCCGGCCGTCGCGTCGTCGGTGTAGAGCGACACTGCCCACGCGTTGAGCATTTGCGGTACACTCGGCCCGAGGACGTTGAACAGGTTATCGAAGCCGGACACGGGGGAGTTCGCGAGATTCAGCCAGATGGTGTTGTCGCTCGATCCGCTGTGGTCGGCCGCGTAGCGCAGGAACGACCACATCGCACCATATGTCCCTGGCTGGTTGGCCGACGAAAATGGCGAGTAGCGCTGCGGCTGCTGCAGGAAGATGGCGAGGCGCGCGACGTTCGGCGCCATGTACATCTCGAACAACCCATCGAAGGGCTGCGAGCCGAAGTGTTCGCTGCCAATGTTCTGGCGAGGTGACAAGCCGGTGGCGTGATAGAATACCAGTTCCTCGGCGATATCGCTGAGCCCCTCATTCAGCCAGGGCTCCTCGTCCGTCTGCGCCTGGTTCACGTACAGCCGGCGACCGAAATTGACGAGATGCTGATTCTCGTGCGCCAGCGTGACCATCGTCAGGCTGTCGACGAATCCCGGCGTGTACTGATTGCCATTGACCGCGCCATTGGGATCGGGGACCGGCATGTAGAACATCTCGCGCTCGTTGCTCCCTGGGCAGTACGCCTGACCGTAGTAGTATTGCGGAAGCAAATCACGAGGATGGAAGTAGCCGCTCACAAACGAGCTCGAGCCGGCCGGCGTCAGCTGGTTCACCGCGCTGGTGAAGAAGATGACCACCTTGCCGTTCGCGTCGATGTCCGTGGGCGTGCCGAAAGCTCCGTCTTCCGCGGCGGCGACGAGCGTGTCGTATCCCACGGCGAATCGCGCGTAATCCGCGTCGGTGAAGCCGCCCGTCGGATTGGTGGTGTCGGCAACGACGATCGCTCTCGCGCTCGTCGCCATGACTCGACCAGTCCGATATGTGGACGACAGGCAGGCCGTAGTGTCGGTGTTGAACTGTACGAGATCGCCAACGCCCAGGTACGCCGGGCTCGAAGAGAAGCTGGGAGATAGGGCGCGTCGGCGCGCCATTTCCGCGCGGCCTTGCGGAGCCAGCGGCATCACCTCGCGCCGACCGATCTCGCGCATGGCCCGGTCGAAGTGGAGGTCGCGGTGTCGCGATGGGGACACCGCGCCGCTCAACAGGACAGATCGCGAGAGCGAAGGGCTCGCCAGTGGAGCACGAAGAGGATTGGGACCGGGAGCACTCAGGCCAGTGCCAATGACCTCGAGGGGCATGGTGGTCGTCGTATCCGAGGTCCCGTACCAGGGCATTATCAGATACTCATCACCACCGCCAGCAGAGGTGATGCACGCGCCGTCGTTCATGTCCACACTTACCGCCTGACCGACGGCGAGTGCGACCGGCGCGGCGTAGCCGAGACAGGGTGCGGCGCTGGGATCCGCGACGACGACGTATGCCGTGTCCGCCTTGCCCGAGGCACTCGCGATGACGCGACCGACGGACTGCGCCAGCTTGCCGGTTACGAGACCATTCTGATCGACCGTGAAGACGCTGGGGTCTGCCGACGTCCACACCACCGGGCCGCCGAGCAGGTTGCCATCGCCATCGTACAGGGCCGCGCGCAAGCGCGAGGTGTCGCCAACCGCGACCAGCCGCGCCTGGCGCGGCGTGATCACGACGCGGTTCGTCAGGGCGTTTCCGCCACCGACCGGCGCAAACCCGGCCTCGTTGTTACACGCGGCGAGGCTTGCGAGCAGTACGATCGAGTAGCGAGCAACCGTTCGGTTCATGGTATTTGAAGACATGAGCGCGCCTATCCTGCCGCGTTGACCATGTCGAAGATCGGGAGGTACATGCTGACGACCATGCCGCCAACGACGACGCCGAGGAACACGATCATCAGCGGCTCCATCATCGCGAGCAGGCCGCTCACCGCCGCGTCGACTTCCTCGTCGTAGAAGTCGGCGATCTTCGTCAGCATTTCGTCGAGACCACCCGTCTGTTCGCCGACGGCGATCATCGAGATCACCATCGGTGGGAAAACCTGGCTCTTCTTGAGCGGCGCCGAGATGGTTTCACCACCGGCGATCGAGGCACGCGACTCCATAATTGCGTCCTGAATCACCCGGTTGCCCGCGGTCTTCGCCGTGATTTCGAGCCCATCGAGAATCGAGACGCCCGAGGAGATCAGGGTGCCTAACGTCCGGGTGAAGCGCGACACCGCTGACTTGCGGAGCACGTCGCCGAGCACGGGCGTCTTCAGCATCAATTTGTCGATCGTGAGCTTACCGTTCGACGTCGCGTAGTAGTTCTTCACCATGTAGAACAGGCCGAACATGCCAGCGCCAACCAGCCACCAGTACCCCTTCAGGAAGCGCGACATGCCGATGACGATTCTCGTCGGCAGCGGCAGCGCCATGTTCACGGATGCGAACATGTTCTCGAACACGGGAATCACGAACACCAGCAGCACGGTGATAGCGATGACGGCGACGCTCATGATGACGCCGGGGTAGATCATGGCGCCCTTCACCTTGCGGACGAGGGCATCGTTCTTTTCCATGAACACCGCGAGTCGCATCAGGATGGTGTCGAGAATACCACCCGCTTCACCGGCGGCCACCATGTTGACGTACAGCTCACTGAACGCATTGGGATGTTTTCGTAATGCGTCGGCGACGGTGTTACCCGATTCGACGTCGAACACGACCTGCTTCGTCGTATCCTTGAGTGCCTGGTTCTCGCTCTGGTTCGCGAGGATGTCGAGTGCCTGCACGAGCGGCAGACCGGCGTTGATCATCGTCGAGAACTGACGCGTGAAGATCACGATGTCGCGCATCGGGACCTTGCCGCCCTTCTTCTTCTTGGTGGCCTCGTCGATCTTGACGACGTTGAGCCGTTGCTTTCGTAATTGGGCAACGGCCTCTTCGCGTGTCGGCGCTTCGATTGTCGCGTTCTTCAGCTCGCCGTTGATCGCGCGAGCGCTGTATGTATAGACTGGCATTCTCGACTCCGTGTTAGGTGGTCGGTGTCGGTGATTGGTGGTCGGCTGTTACCGATCACCGTTCACCGGCCACTGATCACCGCTTCAGTCCCAACGGCTTCCCGCCGCCCGCCGCGGCCTTCTTCGGTTCGTCCAACCCTTCCGCGCCTTCGAGCTGCATGTTGCACATGCGGGCCAGCTCGACCGGGTCGCTCGACGCGCGGATCACTTCTTCCCATGCGACCTCGCGCGTCATGTAGAGCGAATACAGCGCGTCGTTCATCGTCTGCATGCCATACTTCTTACCCGACTGCATCATCGAGTAGATCTGGTGGATCTTGTCGTCGCGGATGAGCGCCCGGATGGCCGGGGTGACGACGAGGATCTCCGCCGCCATCGCGCGGCCGCGTCCCTTCATCTTCGGCAGCAGCGTCTGGGTGATGATGCCCTCGAGACAGAAGGCGAGCTGCGCCCGCACCTGGCTCTGTTGGTGCGACGGGAACACGTCGATGATACGGTTGATCGCTTCGGCCGCCGAGTTGGTGTGCAGCGTCGCGAACGCCAGGTGGCCCGTTTCGGCAATCGTCAGGCCCGCCTGAATCGTTTCGAGATCTCTCATTTCGCCGATGAGCACGACGTCGGGATCCTGACGCAGCGCGTACTTGAGCGACGCCTGGAAGCTCTTCGTGTCGCTGCCGATCTCGCGCTGGTTGACGATGCACGATTGGTGGCGGTGAATGAATTCGATCGGGTCCTCGATCGTGATGATGTGTCCCTTCTCCTGTCGATTGACCCGATCGATCATCGCCGCGAGCGTCGTCGACTTCCCGGAGCCGGTCGGGCCGGTGACGAGAATGAGCCCGCGCGGACGGTCGGACAGATCGGCAATCACTTTCGGCAGATTGAGCTCGTCGAAGGTGCGGATCTGAAACGGGATCTGTCGAATGACCATCGAGACGCAGCCGCGCTGCTTGAAGCAGTTGCCACGGAAGCGCGCGAGGTTCTGGATGCCAAACGAGAAATCCAGCTCGTCGTCCATCTCGAATCGCTTCTTCTGATTCTCCGTCAGCACCGAGTAGGCGAGCTGCATGCAGTCTTTCGGCTGCAGGACGATGTCGATGTTCGCGTTCGTGATATCGCCATCGACGCGCAGCTTCGGCCGCTCGCCCGCGGTGATGTGCAAGTCGGACGCTCCTCGCTCGATCATTTCCTCGAGGAGGACGCGTAGGTTGAGGCTGGATGGTGCGGCGTTCGGTGCTGTCATCTTCCTGGCTGGTAGGTGTGGCGTGTGGCGCGTGGCGGGTGGCGGGTGGCGCGCGATCGCGCGCCACGCAACACGCGCCACGCGTCACGCACTCGTCTCTCGTATCATCTGCTCGACCGTCGTGATGCCTTTTATGACCTTCATCCACGCGTCCATGCGGAGCGTGAGCATGCCCTCTTCGATCGCGCCATCGCGGATCTCGGCGGCGCCGGAGTTCATGATGATGAGCCGGCGAATCTTCTGACTCATCGGCATCACCTCGTACACACCCTGACGGCCCTTGAGGCCCGTGCCGGCACAGGTGTCACACCCGGTGCCTTTGAAGAAGCCCAGCTCTCCAACGCGCGTGTCGAGCGTCGCGTGTTGCAGGTAGGGTATTGCTTCCTTGGTCGCTTTCGCCTTCGCGCTCGCGATTGCGTCTTCGGTAAAGCGCAAGTCGCGCAGCGTCGTATCGCGGGTGACCTTCGCGCCGGCAAGCTCCTCGTCGGTCGGCGCATATGCCGTGCGGCAGTTGCTGCAGATGCGGCGGAGCAGTCGCTGCGCCAGCACGAGGTTGAGCGCGGACGCGACGTTGAAGGGCTCGAGGCCCATGTCCAGTAGACGCGTCACCGTCTCCGGCGCCGAGTTCGTATGAAGCGTCGAGAGCACGAGGTGGCCGGTGAGCGCCGCCTTGATCGCGATGCCGCCGGTTTCCAGGTCTCGAATCTCGCCGACCATGATGATGTTCGGGTCTTGCCGCAGGAACGCTTTCAGTGCGGCGGCAAAGGTCATCCCGACTTCGTTGCGGACGAGCACCTGATTGACGCCGAACATGTTGTACTCGACGGGATCCTCCGCCGTCATGATGTTCACGTCGATCTGGTTGATCTTCGACAGCGCCGAATAGAGCGTCGTCGTTTTGCCGGATCCCGTCGGGCCGGTGACGAGCACCATGCCGTACGGGTTCATCACCGCCTCCATCAAATCGTGCTCGGCGCGCGGCTCGATGCCGAACTTCTCGAGGTCGAGCGTCAGGTTGCCCTTGTCGAGAATTCGGAGCACGACCTTCTCGCCAAACAGCGTTGGCAGCGTGGAGACTCGATAGTCGATGACTTTCGTGCCGACCTTCAGCTTGATGCGCCCGTCCTGCGGGACGCGGCGCTCGGCGATGTTCAACTGCGCCATGATCTTGAAGCGCGAGATCAGCGCCGCCTTCAACTTCATCGGCGGCTTCATGACCTCCATCAGAGCGCCGTCAATTCGATAGCGAACGCGGAGCTCGTGCTCGAAGCACTCGAAGTGAATGTCCGAGGCACCACGCTTCACCGCGTCCGTGAGAATGGCGTTGATCAGCTTGACGACTGGCGCGTCATCGATGTCGGCCGCTGTCGCATCATCATCCTTTTCTTCGATGACCTCGACGTCGGAGTCGACCTCGATCTCGCTCATCAGCTTCTCGAGGCGCTGTTCATCCTGCGTCCCGAAAATCTTCTCGATGACGTTGCGCAGCGTGAACTCGCCCGCAATCACGGGGAAGATGTCGTAGCGCGTGATGAACTTCAGATCCTCGAGCACGCCGAGGTTCGTCGGATCCGCCATGGCGATGGTGAGCGTCCGGCCATCGCGTTTGAGCGGAATGACCAGATTCTTCACCGCCAGTTCCGTCGGGATCATCTTCGCGATCTTCGGATCCACCTCGAAGCGCGAGAGATCGATGGCGGGCATTTTGTATTGCCGCGCCAGCATCTTCGTCAGCTCGTTTTCTTCGATGAAGCCGAGCTTGATGAGATTGTATCCGACCCGCGTGCCGCTCTGTCGCTGCTCCTCGAGCGCGCGCGCGAGCTGCTCGCGCGTGATAAGCCCCTCACGGACGAGGAGATCGCCGATTCGCTCGATGGCGACGACGGGAGCAGCCATTGCGCAGGCGGTGGGAAAGACGGTGGGCGGGAGAAACCGGAACCAGGTGCGGGCGGTATAGCCGACCCGTTAGGCATCGGCGCCTCGCCGCGACCCGGTCGCCGAGTGTTGGAAGCGCGTGTCGCGCGCCGCCGCTCAGTGGCCGAAGAGTCCATCGGCGTAGCACTTGGAGGACGCGGGGTGCCCGAGAACGTCACCAGGGAATCGAGCCGCGCGGCGAGCGCGGGACCGATCCCTTTGACGCGTCTCAGGTTCGCGAGCGAGCCAAATGGTCCGCGTTGCTGACGGTCGGCGACGATGCGCCGCGCGAGCACGGGACCGACGCCGGGCAGCGCGTCCAATTGCTCGGCCGACGCAATATCGACGTCGATCTTCGTTGCGGGTAACGTGCGCTTCAGCTTGCCGTTAGGCGCGCGTTCGAGGCCGGTGGAATCGAGGGCGGGCAAACTGTCCGGTGGCAATCGATGGCGACCACGCGCGCCTTTCGTTTTGCCCTTCCCTTTCTTTGCGCCACGCGCCGAATCGACGGCGTCGAGCTGCGCATCGAGCGCGCGCGTGCTCGCGGGCGGGACTTTGTCGATCGTGCCAACAGCGCGCAGTGCACGGACGGATGCGCCAAGCAGAGCCACGCTGGCCAGAAAGAGCAGGGCTTTTTTCTCGGAAGAAGTAGGCATGCCGGCAGACTACAACCGGGCCTGGGCTCCGCCGGGATCAATTCATTTCGGTATGAAGCAAATCTGACATCGTCCATCGCCCATCATCCACCCTAACGAGTAACCAGCGCCACCGCGACGTCACCAACAATCTGGAGACTCCGCGCCGACACTTTGTCGAACGTGTCACCCATCGTATGGTGCAGATTGTTCGGGCCTGGCTCGCACCCGACGCTCCCGTCGAAGCAGTAGTCGTCGTCGATGACGTCGATGACGCGGAGCCCGCGCTTGAGCAGCGGCACGTGATCATCGGTCACGCCGCCCTTGTTCTCGGCGATGAAGTACTTGCCATAGCCCAGGTCGGCCGCGGTCGACCAGACGCGGCTCACGACTTCCGGCGCCTGCGCCACCGAGTTCGACTCCTGATAGATTTGCAAACTCTTATCGCCGATCATGTCGAACAGCAGACCAAATATCGGCTGATAATTCGGCGAGGGCAGGTGATTCGCGAAGTAAGTCGAGCCGATGAGCACATCGTACGACTTCGTGAGTGCGCTATCCGGGTTGTAGCCGTCGAAGCTTCCGTAATCCTCGCCGTCCACGAAGAGCAGATCGACGCCATACAGCGGCCTGGTCTTCTTCAGGGCATCGGCAATCCCCATCAGCAACGCGACGCCTGACGCGCCGTCGTTCGCGCCCGGAATCGGCAGTCCTTTGTTGCCGAGCGTCGGATCTTCGTCCGCGGTCGGCCGGGTATCCCAGTGCGTCATGAAGAGCACCCGCTGCGTGGCCGACGGATTGATCCGCGCCAGGACATTTCGCAGGGGAAGCGTGTCGCCCCGTGCCGTGACGTGCGTCCAACTCTGCACGATCACCGTGTCGGCGCGCTGCTTCATCTGGGCGATGATCCAGTCGCCCGCTCGGCGCGCCGCGGCACTGCCCGGCACGCGCGGTCCGAAGTCGAGCTGCGTCTTGACGTACGCGAGCGATGCATCGCCGCTGAATGCCGTGCGGGGGCGCTGGAAACGATCGCAGCCTCCCAGGGAGAGCAGAAGGCACGCAAAAAGCGGAAGTGACAGCGGTCTTCTCACGATAGGGACGATAAGAGGACGTCTCGATGGGCGGACGGTTTCTACGGTGGTCGGCGAGCTGTGAACGGTGGTCGGACACTCACAGCTCAGGATCCACAGCTACCGATCACCGATCATGGACCATGGACTTGCATTGTATACGAAGGGTGTTGGAACTTACTCGTCGCTGCGGCGTCCAACATTCTGGACGCAATGGACTTGCTTTACCCGGCGCGTGCCGAGCAGGAATTACGGCGCCGAACGCTCGAGGCCCTAAAACGTCGTGAAGATAATCAGCCGCTACATCCTCAAGGAGCATTTCGGGCCGTTCACGTTCGCCTTGACGGCGCTTACGTCGTTGATGCTCCTCCAGTACATCGCGCGACAGTTCGGGAACCTGGTCGGCAAGGGACTCTCACCGCAGGTGATCGCCGAGTTCTTCCTGCTCTCCATTCCCTTCACGGTCGCGATGACGCTGCCGATGGCCGTGTTGGTCGCTGTGCTCTACGCCTACAGCCGCCTGGCCTCGGAAAACGAGATCACGGCCCTCAAGGCGGGCGGCGTCTCGATGCGCGCCCTGCTCGTGCCCTCGCTATCGGGGGCTTTTGTCCTCGCGCTCGTGATGCTCGGCTTCAACGACCAGATACTACCGCGCTCCAATCATCGCCTTGCCGTGCTGCAGATGGACATCTTTCGCACGAAGCCGACGTTCGCGCTTCGTGAGCAGGTGCTCAATACGGTGAAGGAGGGACAGCTGTATCTGCGCGCCGGCCATCTCGACGAAGGGTCGTCGCGCATGCGCGACGTGACGATCTACGACGTCGCCAATCCGGTGAACCGGCGTACGATCTACGGCGACAGTGGTATCATCGAGCTCGCGCCTAACAAGCGCGATCTCGTGATGACGCTGCATCATGGTGTCATCGAGACCGTGCCGACGGACAAGCCCGGTCAGCTGACGCGTCTGTATTACACGCGCCAGCTCATGCGCATCGCCGGCGTTGCGTCGCAATTCCAGGAAACGGGCGATGCCGACACCGTGAGCAAAGGCGACCGCGAGATGTCCGTCTGCGAGATGCAGGCGGCGCTCGCCAAGGCCGATACCGGACTCCAGCGCGCTCGCTTCGACTCCGTCGAGGCGCAATGGATGCGCGATTCAATGGCCGCGGCCCCGTCGACGGCGGGGGCGGTCGCACGCGCCAAGCCGCGACCAAAGCCTCCTGCCGGGCCGCATCCGAAGGCGGCCAAGCTGGAGAGCCCGTTCGGCGTCGGCGGCGCGTACTGCGCAATGCTCGCTGGCATAGGCCGTCTCATAAGCGGTCCGCCGCCAGCTACTCCGCAAGCCGCCAAGACACCGCCACCGTCCGCCGGTATTGGTCCTGCCTTCGGTACAGCTGGCTTGCCGCCCGATCAGCGGCTCAATCTCGCCAAGCTCAACGCGGATCAGTCGCGGCTGCTGAAGAATCGCTATGACGTCGAGATCCAGAAGAAGTTCTCCCTTGCCGCGGCGTGCCTGATCTTCGTGCTCGTTGGTGCACCGATCGCACTGCGCTTCCCGCGGGGCGGCGTCGGCCTCGTGATCGGCGTCAGCCTCTTCATCTTCGCCGTCTACTACGTGGGACTCATTGGCGGCGAGGAGCTCGCGAACCGCAGCATCATCTCCGCCTTCTGGGCCATGTGGGGGACGAATGTCATCATGACCATCGTCGGTGTCGTGCTCACCTTGCGCATGGGGCGCGAGGCAACCACGGGGCGTGGCGGCGACATCGGTGAGGTGATCGAGACGCTACGGAGCTGGATCGCGCGCGTCGGTCGCAAGTTCGGCGTACCACTGGAGCGGCGGAGGAGCGCGGCATGAGGATCGTTAGGCCTCTCGATCGTTACGTGTTCGTCGAGTTCTGGAAGATCTTCGTCTCGACGGCGCTCGGCTTTCCACTGCTGCTCGTCGTCATCGATCTCACGGACAATCTCAACAAGTACCTGAGTCGCAATCTCCCGCGGCATAACATCATCATGAGCTACGTGTACTGGCTCCCTGATTCGATGTTCATGGTCCTTCCCGCGGCGGTGCTGTTCGCGACGGTCTTCTCCATCGGCGGCTTCACGCGGCACTCCGAGATCACCGCGGCCAAGGCGTCGGGTATCAGCTTTTACCGACTCATCACGCCGATTCTGCTCGGTGCCATACTGGCGTGTGGCCTCGACCTCGCGCTCGGCGAGGTGGTGCCGATCACCAATCAGCGGCGCGCCGATCTGCTCGAGGAGAAGTCCGCGGCCTTCACACAGACTTCGCGCTACAACTTTGCGTTTGCTGGAGAGAACGGTCGCGTCTATAAGGTCGGCGCGCTCAACACCGGCGCCGGCACGATGGATCAGGCCCAGATCGAGCGTAAAGGAAACGGGATCGACTACCCGAGCTACGTCCTGACCGCGAAAACCGCACGCTACGATGCAAAGCGCGGATGGACGCTCGGCAACGGCTATTTCGAGGTCGTCCCCGACACGACCCCCACGAGCTTCGCGGTGAGCTTCGACAGCTTGCACGATCGGCGGCTCACCGAGCGGCCCATCGAGATGATGGCGAAGCCACGGAGTCCCGAAGAGATGCGGTACGAGGAGCTCACGCGCTTCATTCGCGCCCAGGAGCGCTCGGGCAGCGACGCGAATCTGCTGCGCGTCGAGCGCGCCCTGAAGATCGCGATACCCGCGACCTGCCTCATCATCGCACTTTTTGGCGCGCCTCTCGCAACGAGCACCCAGCGCGGTGGCACAGCGTACGGCATTGGCATCAGTCTCGCCACCACGGTCATCTTCCTGATGCTCATTCAATTGACCAAGGCTTTCGGTGGCAAAGGGATCATTCCACCCGACCTCGCCGCGTGGGTGCCGGGTGCCATATTTGGCGTCATTGGACTGGTGCTCATGGCCCGCGTTCGGACGTGACTCGCGGGCCGTGTTAGAATTCGGCGTGCCGAAACGACTCGCTAGGCAGCACGGCCCACAATGAGCTCGACTTTCTACCCGCGCGGAACGGACCTCCGGCCGACGGAGACCTTTCCGGTCGTGCAACGCGCGGGCGTTCGTTTCTTTCGCCGAGTCACGCGCGGCTTCGTCAACATATTTCGGCACATCGGCCTGCGCGGCTATTTCGTGCGGGACATCGTGCGCGCGCTCGCCGAGCCTGGAACCTGGGGTAGCGAGATGATACGGCAGATGCGCACGATTGGCGTCGATTCCGTACCCCTCGCGTCGATCGTCGCGGCGTTCATCGGCGCCGTCATCGCGATTCAGATTCGCTATCAGCTCTTTCCGGGCGTTCAGCTGTCGCTCGTTGGCCTTGCCTCGCGCCTCATGATCATCCTCGAGCTCGGGCCGCTGCTCACGGGGCTCGTGCTCACGGGCCGTGTCGGCGCGCGCATGACCGCGGAGATTGGCACGATGCGCGTCACCGAGCAGATCGACGCCCTCGAGACGCTTGCTTTCGATCCGATCGCCTATCTCGTCGTGCCGCGTCTGCTCGCGGCCCTCGTTATGCTCCCAACCCTCGTCATCCTCGCCGACGCCGTCGGTCTCGGCAGCGCCTACGTGATCTCGATATTCTTCACGAAGGTTCCGCCGACCGATTTCAAGGAAGGGCTCCGGCTCGGGTATGGCGGCTTCCAGCTGTTTTATAGTCTGCTCAAGGGCACGCTCTTCGGCGCCGCCATTGCCTTCAACTGCTCCTACGAGGGCTACATCACCGAGACGGGTGCCGAAGGCGTCGGTCGATCGACCGCACGCGCCGTTGTGATCACCTCGGTCGTCATTCTGGTGCTCGACGCAATCACCGCCATTCTGCTCGGACCATTCCTTCAAGCATGAGACGTCGCGACGAAGTGACCGTCGGCATTCTCATTACGATCGCCATCGCGATCCTGGTCGTGGGCGCGCTATGGTTCGCGCGCGGCGGCATCTCGAGGGGCTACCCGCTCTACACGCGCTTCCAGTGGGGGCAGAGCCTCAAGCAGGGGCAGCCGGTGCTGCTGGCTGGCGTCAACGTCGGCTACGTCAGCAACGTGAAGCTCCGGCGCGACGGCTATCTCGACGTCACCTTTCGCGTCGACAACGATCAGACGGTTCCGAAGGGATCGGTGGCGACCGTCAAGCCGGTCGGCATCTTCGGTGACGTCGCCGTTGCCCTTACCCCAACCTTTCCCGTGCCGGCCCAGAACTATGCGCCGGGCGATACCGTGCCCGCGGGCACGCCGAGTGCCGACATCGCCCAGATCATGACACGCATGGACTCGATCGGGCAGAACGTCGAGCGTATGACGCGCGTGATGGACATGGAGCTCGTGCAGGCTGGCGGCGTCAAGGACCTGCGCCGCACGATCGCATCGACGTCGGCGCTCGCCGCACAGATGCAGTCGATTGCGGCGGAGCAGAACCGTAATCTCACCACGACACTCGCCGCGTACCGGCGAGCGGCGACGGCGATCGACTCCGCGCGCATCGACTCCACCCTCAAGAGCTTCTCGTCGACGAGCCAGAACTTCGCGAAGCTCGCGACTTCGCTCGATAGTGCATCGCGTCAGCTCAACAACGCGCTCGCGAAGCTGAATACGGGCGAGGGCTCAGCCGGTCGTCTCTTGACCGATGACTCTCTGTATCGAGATCTCCGCCACGTCGTCGGCAGCGTGGATTCTCTCATGAATGACTTCAAGAAAAATCCACGCAAGTACATCAATTTGAGAATCTTTTGATTTGTCATTCCGAGGAGCGAAGCGACGAGGAATCTGCTGGTTTCAATCGTTCAACAGCAGATCCTTCGCTTCGCTCAGGATGACCAAATCGTCAGTCTCGGACTGCCGAGATTTTGTTGACGTACACGGTCCCCTGCTTCATCACGAACCGCACCCGTTCCAGCGCGTGAATGTCGGCGGCGGGGTCGCCTTCCACGGCGATGATGTCGGCGAATGCATGCGGTTTGATCGCGCCGACCTTCCCTTCGAGGCCCAGCAGTCGTGAGGCATTGAAGGTCGCGACCTGCATCACCGTCAGCGCCGGCATCCCTGCCTCGAAGTACGCGAAGAGATTGTGCTTCGCGGCATCGCCCTGTGGCATGCCGAGGTCGATGTAGTTGTCGGAGCCCGCGGCGATCGGTACGCCGATCTTCATCGCGCGGTTCAGCCGATCGTGCTGGGCCGAGAGAAAGGACGCGATCAACGCCGGTGTCACTTCGAGTTTGCCCTGGGCGCGCGCTCCGTAGCGGCGCAATGTCGCCGTGTCGAGATCCGTCGGCACCATGAAGATTCCCTTCTGCTTCATGAGCACGAGCGTCGAGTCCGCAACCTGGTACGCGTGTTCGATGCCATCCACACCAGCCGTCGCGGCGCGCCACACCGCCTCGTCTGACGTCGCATGGGCGGTGACCTTCACGTGAAGACGGTGCGCTTCGTCGATGATCGCCCTCATCTCATCGACCGACAGCGAGCCGCGGTTCGGCGTGTTGTTCGAGTAGATCTTGATGACGTCCGCGCCGTACGTCACGTTCTCGCGCACGCCTAACGCGGCGTCCTGCGGTCCGTGCACGACGCGATATTCCTCCTCGGCGATCGCCCGATAGGTGCTCTGCAACCCCGGGAACTGTCCACCCTCGGGGCTCAATCCCGGGCCGGCGGCGACCATTCGCGGTCCATCGACGCTGCCGTCACGAATCGCATCCCGAAGCGCGATGTCGCCGAATCGCCCCGAGTTGCCGAGATCGCGCACTGTCGTGATGCCGGCCGCGAGAAAGGTGCGTGCTCGCGCGGCTCCGTGAAGCGCGCGCAATGGCGTGCCCTCGACGATTACCGCTCCGGCGCCCTGCATTGTCAGATCGCCGGATGGACTCTCGAGATACAAGAGGTGTGTGTGCGAGTCGATGAGTCCCGGCAGCACGGAGTACCGCGAGAGGTCTACCACGCGCGCCCCGGCCGGCGCCACGATGCGGGTGGCGATACTGTCGATCTGGCCATGCCGGACGAGAATGTCACGCGCCGGGAGAAAGACCGCGTGCTCGCTGTCGAAGACGCGACCCGCGTGGATCAGCGTCGTGCCGGTGTCGATCGGCGTCTGCGCGTGTGCCGCGGCGGCAAGGAAGGCGACGAGCAGCGATAGTAGACGCATTGCGGCCTCGAGTTGAGATAATACGAATCGCGACGGCCGCGCTGTGCGCTCAATCCGCCGCCGATTCCGCTCTCCGTGCCAGCGTCGTCGGCCGCCGGCCAACCGTCAGATAGAAAACCGGGATCCCGAGCAGCGTCACACCCATGACGGCGAGCGTTCCCCACCGTCCCGCGGGGTCCAGAATCGCATTCACGAGTAGATAGATCGTGGCCAGGACGAAGAGTGCCGGAACCACCGGATATCCCGGCGTGCGGAACGGCGGATTGTAATCCGGCCGGCGCCGCAGCACGTATACCGACGCCACGCCTAACGCGTAAAACGGTATGATCGCCGTGACGAACGTGTCCGCGAGCTGATCGAACGTCCGCAGTAATACGAAGCCCGCGCCAAGCACCGCCGCGATGGAGATCGCGACGTACGGCGTCTGAAAGCGCGGATGCACCGCCGCGACGCGCCGGAAGAAAAGACCATCGTCCGCCATCGCGAACCAGATGCGCGGCGATGTCAGCACCGATCCGTTGAGCGTGCCGAAGGTGGAAAGCATCACCGTGATCGACACGAACGCCACGCCGCCCGCGCCGATGAGTCGCTGCGCCACGTCGGCAGCGACGAGTGGCGACTGCCTGATGTCGCCGACGGACATCACCGCGAGATAGCCGACGTTCGCGAGCAGGTAGATCCCGATGATCGCGGCCGTTCCGATGATCAACGCCCGTGGCAGGTTGCGCCGTGGATCCTTCACCTCGCCGCTGATGAAGCTCAGGTCGGCCCATCCATCGTATGCCCATAGCACCGACACGAGGGCCAGACCGAACGCCGAAGTGGAGAAGCTTCCCGCCGGCGCCGCGGGCGTGAAATGGCCGCCGGTGCTGGGCAGCCCTAGCGCGAGCGCAACGAGCACGATGAACAATAGCGCGAAATACTTCGCGATTGTCGTCACGTTCTGCACCCACGAGCTGAACTTCACGCCGATGATGTTCACGCCCGCCATCACGATGATCGCGACCGCAGCCAGATAATGCGCGTAGCTCTGATACGGTTCGACGGTCGGATTGAACCCAAGGACGCGCAGGAAATACTCGGCGAAGGTGATTCCAATCGCGCCGAGCGCCGCGGCGCGTATGATCACCAGCTCCGCCCAGCCGAAGAGAAACGCGACGAGGCGCCCCCACCCTTCGCGGAGGAAGACGTAAATGCCCCCGGTGTACGGCAGCGCGCCGGCGATTTCGGCGAGTGTCAGCGCTCCGCACAGGGCGAGTGTTCCGCCCACCACCCAGACTGTCAGAAGTGGGAGCGGACCGGGCAGTTTGTTGGCGATGCTGGCGGGAGACCGGAAGATCCCCGATCCGATGGTCGTCCCGATGACGACAGCTACAGCGCTCCAGAGCCCGAGTCGGCGCGGAAGCGCTGACGGTGGATCGACCATCGTTGAGTCGCGCATGGGTCAGTATGCTAGGGCGCGCGCCGCATTCACGGAAGGATGCCTTCGCTGATTGACCGAGGCGCGAGCATCCGTCACCTTTCGTCTGGCCACAATGAACAATTTCCTGCTGTCCCCAGCTCTCGCCCGGCTCCTCTTCGGGGCGGCGGTTTGCGCCTGCGGAATCGCCCACCTTGCGATTGTCCGCTCTGTCGCCATGACCACGCGACGTCGACCCACCGAGCTCGCGTGGGCTGTGATTCCCGCCATCGTCCTCGCCGCCGTGCTCGTGATGACGTGGCGCGCCATGTCCGTGGTCGCCTGATCGTATGGCAACCCTGACGGCACTTCGCCGCTTCTCGTACGTCGCGCTCGTCGTCGCGTTTACGCATCTCGTGTTCGGCGCGATCGTGCGCATTTCGGGTTCCGGGATGGGATGCGGCGACCATTGGCCGCTGTGCTACGGGCACCTTTTCCCACCGATGAACCGGCCGGATCTCGTGGTCGAGTGGACGCACCGGTTGCTCGCGTCGATTCTGGTGATCACGGTCGTCGCGTTCGCCGTCGTTGCCTGGCGCGCCCGGCGCGAGCCGCAGGTCGGCGGCCGTGGTGGGGTTTTGCGTGCCGCACTCCTGGCGGTTGCCACGGTGCTGACCGCCGCGATTCTGGGAGCAGTGACGGTCAAGCTTGGCAACACACCGTATGCGACGGCCGCGCACTGGCTCGTGGCGATGACTCTCTTTGCCACACTTGGTGCCGCGGCGATGCGTGCGGGCGCGCTTGGCGCCGCGACGGCGCGCGTCGAGCGCGCTTCGGGCCGAGTCGTACGCGCCGCGAATGCCGCTGCGGCACTCGCATTTCTCACCGTTGCGATGGGCGGTTTGACCGCAAAGCTGCCGAGTGCGGCGATCGCCTGTCGGTCGTTTCCATTGTGTGGACGCGATGCGTCTGCCGGTATGGAAGCAGTGCACGTACAGCTCACGCACCGCATTCTCGCCTTCCTGCTTCTGTTGCATCTCATCGGTGTCGTCGCTGGCTTGTCGCGACGCCGCGATGAATCGCGCACCGTGGCCCGCGCCGCGACCGTCGCGCTTGGCCTGGTGATTCTGCAGCTCACTGTCGCCGCGTCGATGGTGCTGCTGGCGCTGCCGGCCGTCCTGCGGTCGTTGCACGAGGCAGTGGGCGTCAGTGTATGGCTCGGCACATTCACATACGCTTATCTTGCGCGTATCGCTTACCGCGCGACTCCCGTCCACGTCGAAGTGCTCGCCAACGTTCTTCTCAAGCGGCCGGCGTCGTCGGCGAGCGCGCCCAGCTCGGTCTCGTGACGCACGCGGCCACGTCGGCGTCGCGAGTGTTCGCGCGCGACCTCATCGCGCTGACGAAGCCGCGGATCATCTCGCTCCTCCTCGTCACGACGATCGCGCCGATGTTCGTCGCGGGGACGCCAAGCTGGGCGCTGGTGCTGGTCGTGTTCGTTGGCGGGTATCTCATGGCCGGCGGCGCGAATGCCGTGAACATGTACCTCGATCGTGACATCGACGATCGCATGGCGCGGACTCGTCTGCGCCCGATTCCGAGTGGACGACTCGCCGCGCGCGAGGTCCTGGTGTTCGGTATCCTGCTCGCCACGACGGCGACGTATCTGCTCGCGCACTTCGCGAACGTGCTCACGGCGGCTCTCGCCCTGGCCGGCTTCTACTTCTACGTCTTTGTGTACACGCGCTGGCTCAAGCGCAGTACGCCGCAGAACATCGTCATTGGCGGTGCGGCAGGGGCATTCCCACCCCTGGTCGGCTGGGCGGCGGTCACGGGACGAGTCGACCTCCTGGCTGTTTATCTCTTTCTGATCATCTTTTACTGGACGCCGCCGCATTTCTGGGCGCTCGCGTTGCTCAAGCAGCGCGATTACGACCGGGCAGGGGTTCCAATGGCGCCCCTCGTGTGGGGCGAGCGCGAGACGATCCGGCAGATGCTCTGGTACACGGGCATTCTCGTGCCGCTCACGCTGCTGCCAGTGGCATTCGGCGCCCTCGGAGCACTCTACCTCGCCGGTGCCCTACTCCTCAACGGCGCCTTCGTGCTGGGCGTCATCCGCGTCGCTCGTGGCAGACAGTGGATTCCAGCAGCGTGGTCATTGTACAAGTTTTCACTGCTGTACCTCGCGCTGCTCTTCGGCCTCATGGTCGCCGATCGCGTACTCGTGCGGTGACGCCGATCGATCTCGGCGGCTCGTCCTCGGGCGAGACGCTCCAACTCCTCGTCGGCGGTGGTCAGGGCCAGCCGGAGCAATTGCTCCTGCTCGAGCGGCCGACCGCCGATGGCAAGGTACGCGTTCGCTGCTGGTCGAGCGAAGACTGGAGTGCCACACCCAAGACCGAGCAGCGCTCCGCCGCCGATCTTCTCCGCGACATCGAACGATGGGTCCGCGAGCGAAGAGGATTGAACCATTCGTTGGCGGCCGTCAGGCAATGGCTGAACGGCTAGCGGGGCGATGGGCGCAGTCGGCGGTACTTCACACTTCTTACTTTCGTACTCCCCAACTGAGAGCTACCGGTCGCGATCCGTCGCAACGTGCGCTAGAGCAAGCCCGAAGTATCGATGCGGAGAGAATTCGACCGTTAGCTCTCAGTTTGAAGTAAGGAGTAGCAAATCGTGGGAACAGCGCCCATCGTCCATCGTCCATCGCCCGCACCCCGCTACCGCAATTTCATCCTCACTTCCGCTCGGCTCGTCCCTTCTGCTGTCACCTCGACCTCCTGCTCGGCCGGCGCCCCACGTTCGTGCCAGACCCGAAGGTGGTATTTACCCGGCGGAATGGAATCCAGGCGAAAGGCTCCGCTCTGATCCGTGACGGCGAAATAGGGGCTCTCGACGACGGCAATGAAGCCGCGCGTCCATGGGTGCTGCGCGCACGTGACCGCGACCATCCCTGCCTTCGCGGCAATGTGCTCGTTAGGTACGACCTGACCGTCGTCGGTGAGCGGGACTCGCGCCAGGGTATCACCGCCAGCCCCGCCCAGGACGAACCGTGTGGTGTGCGCCAGCCGGTCTTCGTTGCGCACGTTCACCGTCGTTCCCACCACGACGGCCTGCACGCGCGGAGTCAGCCGACAATCCTCGTTGATGACTTCTGTGCGGCGCTCGACCGGCAGGCCCTTGCCCTCCTTGACGTCTGTCAGCCACACGACCGCGTTGCCGAGCGCGGTACCGCGATGCACGACCGACGAGTCGGGATATGCCGTCCCGCACGGCTCCCGATCCAACGTCGGCGTGACGATGCTGTCGGCCGGAGCATCCCCATCGATCTCGATGGTGCCCGTAATAGTTCCGACGCTCGAGAGCGCTACCGGTTTGTACGGAACACTCGGCAGAGCGATTGCTCCGGCGGACGACTTGGCCGTTTTTGCTTGCGCCGTACCGCTTCGATCGGTGGAGCACGCGGCGGTACTGCAGAGTACTAAAGCAAAGAGAATCAGTATCGAGATTGTGGCGAGCCCATGTGCCCGAGCTCGTCTTGAACAGCCTATGGCAAGTTGGTGCACGAGAAGTATCAATTGAGTGCGAGGCGCATGGCGGAGTTGGCAAGCCGTGCGCCATGTGACCGCGAGCCTTCGCCATTCGTCATTCTGCGGGCGCGATGCGCGTGCTCGCGCGTCTCACAAATCCTCGCTGATTCCGCCTCACATGCTGCATTCCCTTATCCTGTCGCTTGCGCTGGCGAGCCGTGTGTCGCTGATGTCGCAACCCGATAGCGTTCGTCCCGACAACGATATCCGGCTCGTTGCGCTCCGTCATTCTGGCGAGATCCAGCGCTGCTACGAGACCGAAGGCCTCCGCGTGAATCCAGGGCTCACCGGAATGATCGAGGTCGAGCTCACCGTGTCCCCCTCGGGGCGCGTGGAAGACGCCGAGGTCTCCGCCTCCGGTTTGAATGGCGCCGGGCGGCAGCAGGTCGAGAGCTGCATCACCTCGACAATGCGAAACTGGCGATTCGAGAAGGGACCATTCGCGCCCGAGACGATTGTCTACCCGTTCAATCTTGTGCGAGCGCCTGGTGTGATCAGCAACACACGCGCATAACAACTTGAACTGAACGGCGGCCCGCGACATGCGTGGCCGAATGGGTCGACGGGAAACTTCTCGTCGACCCTTCGTGTATTCGCCAGTGATGCCATTCATCATGCGACCGCGCGCGTCGCGCCGCGCCGCGCTTTTCACAATCCTCGGGGTCGTCGTCATCGCCTGCGCGGCGCGCTCACGCGGCGCGCCTCCCCGGCTGCGTGTGTGGGGATTCACCGTGCCCTGGGAGGCTCGGAGTAGCGCCGTCGCGCGCGAGCACGCCGGCCAGCTCGACGCCGTCATCTCGGGCTGGATCCAGCTCGACAGCCTAACGGGACAGCCATTCGCCGAGTTCCGCGATACGCTGGCGCGCAATCGCACCGGCGGCTTGCGGCTCATGGGCATCGTCACGAACGCCGTCGGCGGGCGCTTCCATGCCGATCCCGTGCGCCAACTCGTTGCCGATCCGTCAGCGCTCGGCCGCGCGGCCGGCGCCGTGGCCCGTCGCCTAACGACTGGCGGATACCGCGGCGTCGTCATCGACCTCGAGGGGTTCGCGCCAACCGACCGGGCGGTTGCGACCGCGGCCATCCACGCCATCGCCGACTCGGCGCGGGCACGTGGCGTCCGCCCGATTGCCGTGGCCGTCCCGGCGGTGGACACGATGGTCTTCAATGGACGCGATCTCGTGCCCGCCGCCGACTATCTGCTCGTTATGCTCTACGATCAGCACTGGATGACGTCGCCACCTGGCCCGCTCGCCGCGCCCGACTGGGTGCGCGGCGCGACGGCGCTCCGTGTCGGCGAGGTCGGCGCACAGCATGTCGTCGCGGCACTGCCGCTCTACGGCTATCGCTGGCCGACGAGTGGTCCGGCGGCGGCACTCACCTTTGCCGACGCTCAGCGGGACGCCGCAGCCGCGAATGTAACGCTTCAACGCGACCCCGCGACGTCCACCATGCGCGCGACGACTCCCGGCGTCTGGGATCTGTGGGTGAGTGACGCCGGATTGATCGACACGCTCATCCGGCAGGTGCGGGCGCAGGGAGTGAACACGATCGCGCTCTGGAGACTTGGCCAGGAAGATCCTGACGTGTGGGAAACGGTCAGCCGCGCCCGTTAGGTTGACTGCCTCACACTTCGATCAACTCCGTCTGGTATGATCGCGGCGTAACGACTGCTTCTCCCGGACGCAAAAAAACATTTACCTCGGTTCGCATTCCGATCTTGCCCGGCATATAGATCCCGGGCTCGATCGAGAAGCCAACGCCCGGAATGAGCAATCGCTCTTCACGCGTCTCGAGATTGTCGAGGTGCGGTCCCGAGCCGTGCAGGTCCCGGGCGTCGATGGAGTGCCCCGTGCGGTGCGTGAAGTACGAGCCAAATCCTCGTTCCACGATGACGCTGCGCGCCGCATCATCGACGTCGGCACCGCGCAAGACGTCGCCGCGCGCGGCGGCATCGCGCACCAGTCCGATGGCCCGATCCCGCGCCTCGCGCACTGTCTGCCAGATCTTTCGCGCTTCGCCGCTCGGTTCCCCAACCGACGCCATCCACGTCTGGTCAGCGTAGACGCCGCCATCCTCGCGCGCCCACAAATCGATGAGGAGTATCTCACCGCTGCGGATCGCTCGCGGATGACTGGCGGATGGCTCGTAGTGCGGATTCGCGGCATTCTCGCCCGCCGAGACGTTCGGGCCGTGATCGGTCGACAGCCCTCGCGAGTGAAACTGATCGAGGATCCAGCGCATCAGCTCGTGCTCGGCGATTGCATGTCCCGCATGAGCGCGACGGCCGGCGAACGCCATCGCTTCGCGGGCAATCGCCGCGATCGCCTCCGCGGCTCGCTCGTGCGACGCAATGTCCTGCGCGCTCCAGACCGCGTAGAAGCGTGATACCAGCTCGCCTGACGAGACGACGTCTCCGCCCGCCGCGCGCACCATCTCGATCACGCCTGCGGGAATGCGATCGAGATACGGTACGGCATCGCCTGGCGAGTACTCCATCGCGACGCGCTGCTTCCCGATGTAGCGCGCGATGAGCGACTCCAGCGACTTCCACGAGCTGTAGATCTCTCGGTGCCAAGCCGACGGCCAATGCTGCCATGGCCCCTGCTCGATCGCATGGGTGAAGGCGACCGGCGTGCCCCGAGCCGGAACCCACCCAAACACTCGGCGCGTCGCCATGCCCTCGATGCGCAGCAATTCCTTCGCGATGGGATTGATCCCGCGAAAATCGAACAGGAGCCAGCCATCGACGCCCTGTTCAGCCAGAGCGCTCTGAAACGATGGAAGTGTGTCGGGTGTCAGCATTCAAATGGCGGCACGGGTCACATCTCGTCGTCTTCTTCGGCGCCGGCCTGCGACCGATCGAAGGCTCGCCAATCCGCGCGCCATTCGCATCCGCCCTCGCCGCGTGACTCGCACCGCACGTGCTCCACGGCGCCAATGCTGCCGATCAGTAGACGCAGCAGCTCGCGCAGGCTCGACTCGTAGAAGGCGCAGCCGACGCTGCCCGGCGCCGTGCCCAGTGTGATCGAGCGCCGCACCTCGAGCAGGAGTGAGCTGCCCACGCGTCTCAGGTTGCAGCCCAGGTAGCGGTCCGAGATCTTTCGCGCGCGGCGCAGCGCCAGTGGTCGCGCGATGAGTGTCGGCATCGCTCGCAGCAACTGCCGCGAAAACGTCGACACCGTGAGATATGCCTCCTTGGCGAGAATCTTTCCGGCGGCCCGAAAAACCGCTTCCGCGTCCGGGCGGCGTCCAATGAGGCGCGCCAGCGCTACGGCTTCGTCCTGCGCGGTGCGTTGGCGGCGGCGAACGGCTTCGCTATAGCGCCGGATTTGTGAGTAGATGGTCTCGCTCAACCCCAGGCGCTTGTTCCGTAATTCGTCGACATATTCCGCCTCGAGACCGTCAGCGGGTGTGTCGACATTTCGGACTGCCTGGAGCAGACTGAGAGGGAGGAGAGCGTCAACGGTGGCGAGCATCGCGATGCGTCGAGAACGCCGTGCGGATAGAGGGTGGTGGGAGTGCCAAGCTAATGCTCCGTCCCTGCTGCTGGTAGGGCACTGCTTACCCGCATCGGCAGGGCAACTGACCCCACGCAGCGTGCGACAGCGCACGTCAGCAACGCAACAGGCCGGTTGAGTATCCTCGCACGCGTCGTGACGTCACTGATCATCGCGCTGGCGATTTCCCTCAGCGCGCGCCGAGCGCGCGCGCTGAACGCGAGTGGTGCCGTCGCCGCGACAATCGTCGGCACGCTCGCGCTCCTTGCGGGCTGGCGGTGGGGCCTGCTCCTCCTGCTGTACTTCGCCAGCTCGAGCGCGTTGTCCCGCCTGGGCGCCGCGACGAAAGAGCGCCGCACCTCGGGCACTATCGAAAAGGGCGGCGCACGTGACGCATTACAGGTGCTTGCCAATGGCGGCGTCTTTGCGCTCGCCGCAGCGCTTGCTGCCATCTTCCCCGACGATGCGCGCTGGCTCGCACTCGGTGCCGGCGCCCTCGCCGCATCAGCAAGCGACACCTGGGCAACCGAGGTCGGAACACTCGTTGGCGGTACCCCACGATCCATTCTTGGCTTCCGTCCAGTTCCCGTGGGCATGTCAGGCGGCGTCACGATCGCGGGTACGCTCGCTGCCCTGGCGGGTGCGTTGTTCGTCGCAGTCGCGACTGGGCTGCTCTCCTGGCCAACGCCTGTCGCTATTGGGGCCGCGCTCGGCGGCATTGCTGGCTCGACTCTCGACTCGTTGCTCGGTGCATCGCTGCAAGGGCGTCGCTGGTGCGACACGTGCGACTGCGCCTCCGAACGCGACGTCCACGACTGTGGCAGGCCAACGCGTCGCGCCGGCGGCATCGCGTGGCTCACCAACGACGCCGTCAATCTCGCCTGTGGACTGATGGGCGGATTGGTGGCCCTGGGCGTCACCAGATAGAGTTCGGCATGAGCGAATCACGCGACGAACGGGTCGTGATCATCGGCGGTGGACCCGCCGGCAGCTCACTCGCATTCTCACTCGCGCGAAGCGGCGTACGCGTGCTCGTGCTCGATCGCGCACGTTTCCCGCGACCCAAGCCCTGCGCCGAGTATCTGAGCCCTCAGGCTTCGCGCGTACTCGCGTCGATGAACATTCTCGATGAGGTCGAGCACTCCGGCGCCGCGCAGCTGGCAGGAATGGAGATCCGGGCGCCATCGGGCATTCGCGTCATCGGCGAATTCGCGGGCTGCTCCGTGAAGGGGTTTCGCGATCGTGGTCTGTCGATTCGACGGGAGCTGCTCGATGCGATCTTGCTTCGTGCCGCTCGGGATGCCGGCGCTGAAGTCCGCGAATCGACTCACGCCGTCGACGTGCTGCGCGACGACCGCGGTCGCGCACGGGGCGTGCGCACCAGGGGCGGACAGGAGATCCCCGCGCGCCTTGTCATCGGTGCTGATGGGCTGCGCTCCGTCGTTGCCCGTCGGCTTGGCCTTGCACATACCGCGCGGTGGCCGCGCCGTTACGCGCTCGTCACGCACTTTCGTGGCGTGGGTGACATCGGCGAATGCGGTGAGATGCACGTCGAGCGCACCGGATACGTCGGCATTGCCGACGTTGGGAGCGGCCTAACGACGGTAGCGCTCGTCGTCCCCGCACGCGAAGCCCATGGCATCAGCGCGGGAAAGGAGGCCTTTCTCGACCGTTGGCTCGCCAGTCGGCCGCAGCTCGCCGCGCGATTTGCCCGCGCCGAACGCGTCTCGCCGGTCGTCGCTACCGGACCATTCGCTTCGCGGTCGAAGCGGGCGTGGTCGCCGGGGGCAGCGCTCGTCGGGGACGCCGCGGACTTCTTCGATCCATTCACGGGCGAAGGGATCTATGCCGCGCTCCGCGGCGGCGAGATGCTTGCGCCATTCCTCGTCGCCGCACTCGGCGCCGGGTCGTTAGGCGAGGAGAATCGCGTGCTTGCGGACTATGATGCCACGCGGCGCCGCGAGTTCGGCGGTAAATGGATCGTCGAGTGGCTCATCGGCGCCGTTGTCGGATCACCGCGCCTGATGAATCGCTGCGCCCGCGTGCTGGCCGCGCGCAAGGACATGGCTGACCTCCTCGTCGGTGTCACCGGCGACTTCGTGCCGGCACGAGCCGTTCTGAACCTGCGATACTTGACGTCGCTCTTCCTCCTGCCGATGGCCCTGGCCACTCGCCCTCAGCCATTCGCCCCTCGTGATTGATTCGGATACTTTCCGCGCCGCGCTCGGACGATTCGCGAGTGGCATCACGGTCGTTACCGCTCGCGACGACAAGGGCCGCGACCACGGGATGACCGTGAGCGCATTCTGCTCGGTGAGCCTCGAACCGTCGTACGTCCTCGTCTGCATCGGACACGAAGCGTCGATGCACCAGCTGATGCTGACAGCGAAGCATGTCGGCATCAACGTGCTCTCCACTGAACAGGAGGCCCTTTCTCGTCGCTTTGCCGACCCGGAGTCCGATCGGTTCGACGGCGTCGGCTACGGCCGCGGTGAAAATGGCGTCGCGCTGCTCGACGAAGCGCTCGTGCATCTCGAATGCGAGGTCGTGACGCGCCACGAAGCGGGCGATCACACGCTCGTCCTCTGTGCGGTCGAGCGGGCGGACGCGCACGATGGCCGGCCGCTGCTGTACTATCGCGGCGGCTACGCGCAACTCGAGCGCTGACCCTTCACCCCATACCTCGTGGCATTCCTCGCACCGGAGCGCGAGCGTCGCTTCGAGATCCTCGACGACCCGGCAGTGCATCCGGAAGATCGTGCGCGATCGTTGCGCGACGTCGAGCGATCGAATGTCCTTTTCGGCGGCAGGCGCGCGGTCATGCTCGCGCTGCGTCCGCTGTTCGATGAGCTATCCGCACGAGCTTCCGACCCTCGACCACAGGGCACGGCTCATCGACCACAGGCCACCCTGTTGGACGTCGGCACCGGTGTGGCCGATCTGCCGTGGCGGGCTCGCGAGATTGCCCGTCGTCGCGGACTCGCGCTCAGAACCATCGGCGTCGACGGCGCGCTCACACTCGTGGTGGCCGCTCGCCCTCGCCTGACCGATGGCGTGTGTGGCAATGCGCTCGCGCTTCCTTTTGCCGATCGCAGCGTCGACTTCGTGCTCTGCTCGCAGTTGCTCCATCATTTCGACCACGAACGCGGTCTCGAAGTCATTGGCGAGCTGGATCGGGTTGCGCGGCGACGGGTGATTATCAGCGACCTGCGCAGGAGCTGGGTTGCGGCCGCCGGGTTCTCTTTCGCGGCAATCGCGCTACGCTTTCATCCCATCACGCGACATGACGGCCCGCTGTCGGTCCTGCGCGGCTTTACGGAAGGAGAGTTAGGCGGTATGGTCGTCACCGCGACGGGTGTCCAACCCGCGATTCGCAGACGCCTCGCATACCGCCTCACGGCCAGCTGGACGCCGCGAGGCGCGGAAGCCTAACGGGAATGACCAATACGAGCGACATCCGCCGCGAGCCATTCGACCTCCACGCCCCCCCTCGGCATGCGCGGATGCGTACCGTCGACGAGCGATTCGTCCGTTCGCGACTCGCTACCATCTTTCAGCTGGCCGTCGACGTCGAACGGTGGCCCGAGCTCCTTCCTCACTATCGCTACGTTCGTTTTCGCGAGCGAACCAGCGACGACGGCGGCGTTGTCGAGATGTCCGCCAACCGGCCCTTCGGCCCCCTCAACTGGCCTACTTCGTGGGTGTCCCAGATGTCGGTGCAGCGAAAAGCGGTCCGCGGCGGCGACGAGCCACGTGTCCGTTTTCGACACATCGAGGGGATCACGACCGGTATGGACGTGGAGTGGAGCTTCCACCCCGACAAGGGGGGCACCAAGGTTCGTATCGTGCATGCGTGGAACGGCCCGCCGTGGCCGATGGTTGGTGGGATGGCAGCAGCCAACGTCATCGGTCCGGTGTTCGTGCATGGCATCGCCAGCCGAACGCTCGAGGGACTGGCAAAGATCGCGGAGCAGGAGCCAATCTAGACTGGGCCGTTAGGCATCGAAGCAGACAGCAGTTCCCAAGCGAGGTAAATCGTGTCGTCAGCCGTCAAGCGCCGCGTCGCAATCACTGGAATCGGCATCGTCAGCCCCATTGGCATCAGCCGCGAGGGACTATGGCAGGGATTGCAGGCCGGCCGCTCGGCCGTTCGGACCATCACGCGGTTCGATCCGGCGCTGTTCCGGAGCCACAACGCTGCCCAGATCGACGACTTCAATCCCGCTGACTTCCTCGAGCAGAAGCGAGCCAGGCGCCTCGATCGGTTCGGGCAGTTCGCCGTTGCATCGGCGCGGCTCGCGATCGCCGATAGCGGGATCGATCTGGCGCGAGAGGATCGCGAGCGCGTCGGCGCCACCATGGGGAGCGCGCTCGGCGGCGTTGCGTATGCCGAGTCGCAGATGAACGTGTTTTACGAGAAGGGACTTCGTGCACTCGACCCGGCACTCGCCCTCATGGTCTTTGCCGGTGCGGCGAGTTGTAACATCGCCATCGAGCTCGGAGCGCAGGGACCGAACAGCACGAACGCGATGAGCTGCGCCTCAGGCACGATCGCGATTGGCGACGGCTTTCGGGAGATCCGCGACGGCTACGCCGACGTGATGCTTTGCGGGGCCGCCGAAGCGCCGCTCGCGCCGCTGACATTCGGCGCTTTCGCGATCATTCGCGCGATGTCGACACGCAACGACGATCCGCAACGCGCGTCGCGTCCCTTCGATCGCGACCGAGACGGCTTCGTGATGGGTGAAGGGAGCGCGGTGCTCGTACTCGAGGAGTACGAGCGGGCGCGCGCCCGGGGCGCGCACGTGTATGCCGAGCTCGTTGGTTACGGAAATTCTAACGACGCGCATCACATGACCGCGCCCCGTCCCGATGGCGCGCAGGCCGCGCGGTCGATGCGACGCGCGCTGGCGGACGGCCACGTCGTGCCGACAGACGTGAGCTACGTGAATGCACACGGCAGCTCGACTCCACTCAACGATCCGACGGAGACGCTCGCGCTGCATCATGTCTTTGGCGATCACGCGGCAAAGCTCCAGGTGAGCAGCACCAAGGGCTATTACGGGCACGCCCTCGGAGCCTCAGGCGCCTTCGAGGCCGCTATCTGCGCGCTCGCACTCGATCGCAAATGGCTCCCCCCCACGGTGAACCTCGACGTCCCGGACGAGCACTGCGATCTCGACTACATCCCGAAGGAAGGCCGGGCGGCGGATGTCGAGTACGTCCTGAGCAACTCCTTCGGATTCGGCGGAATCAACGCGGCGCTCGTATTCAAGAGAGCAGACTGAGAACTGGCGGACGGCAGAGGGCTGCCCTCTGCCCTCGCCAGTCGGTTGTCTACAGATTACCGCGTTCGCCCCCCGCACGACCACCAGGCATCGGAGCGCCGCATGCGTGATTCCTACCGGCACTTTGTCGCGGAATTCGTAGGTACCTTCGCCCTCGTCTTTGTTGGCGGCGGTGCGATCATGTCCGCCGACCTCGCGAGAAACCCCGCCGGAATCACTCAGATCGCCCTTGCCCACGGGCTCATTCTCGCCCTCATGGTCACGGCGACAATGCGCGTCTCTGGTCATCTGAATCCCGCCGTCACTCTTGGCTTTGTCGTGACCCGGCGCATCGAGCCCGTGATGGCGATGGTCTACATCATCGCGCAGGTTCTTGCCGCGGTGCTCGCGGCGTACGCGCTCAAGGGACTCTTTCCCACGGCCGAAGTCCTGAGCTCGCGACTGGGTGGACAGTCGGTCTCCGGCGACGTCACCACCATTCAGGCGATTGTCCTGGAGTTCATCGCGACGTTCTTCCTCGTGTTCGTCGTCTTCGGGACGGCGGTAGATCCTCGCGCTCCGAAGGTTGGTGGGTTCGCTATCGGGCTCACGGTCGCAGCGGACATTCTCGCGATCGGTCCGCTCACTGGGGCATCGATGAATCCGGCGCGATCATTCGGTCCCGCGGTGGCGAGCGGCATCTTCGAGGGTCAGGCGATCTACTGGATCGGTCCAATCCTTGGCGGTATCGCCGCCGCGCTGGTGTACGAGGCACTCTTCATTCCGCACGCTACCGAGCCCGTAGAGCATGGTCCGGTGCGTCCGGTCGCGTAGCAGCTCCTGTCATGTCGTCGTCGCCTCCTCCGGAGCATCGTCCGCTCCTCTCGCTCTCCGACGAGCGCGAACGCGTCATCCAGCAGCTCTCGGAGCATTTTGCGAACGATCGCCTCTCCCTCGACGAGATGGAGTCGCGTATGGAGCTCGCCTACAAGGCGTCCTCTGTTGCCGAGCTCCAGCGCCTAACGGCTGACCTGCCCAGCGCAGCGGCGTCCTCTGTCCCGGCGCCGCTGCCCGCCGAGGAGGCACTCCCCGCGATTGGGGCCGATCGCGAACGCATGTTCTCGGTGATGAGCGAGTCGAGCCGCCGCGGGGCGTGGCTGGTGCCGCAACGGCTCGACCTCCTCGCGCTGATGTCCGACACGACGATCGATCTCACTCAGGCGACGCTGCCGACGGGCATCATCGACATTCACCTGCGATCGATGTGGGCAGCGGTGAAGATCCTGGTGCCGCCCGGGTTGCAGGTGGTGAATCGCGTCAGCTCGGTGATGAGCAGCGTGCATGGCGGGGGCGAACCTAACGATTCAGAACCCCGCGACCGCGCGGAGCCCGGCGGCTGGCGCCAGGGTACGGTGATTCGTCTCAGTGGCTGGGCCCTGATGGCCGAAGTGCAGACCAAAGTCCGCCGCCGCGAACGCCTGCCCGAGGACACGGAATAGCAGTCGCGAGAACAGGCGAGGCGAAAGAAGCGAGCCGAAAAGAGCGGGCCGAAAGACGGCGCGCCGCGAGGAGCGTTAGAAGGGCGAGAGGAGCAGGAGCGCGCGCGAAGCGAGCGCGACTCCATATGAAACTCGTCGGGAGCGCCAGCGACCGACGGTTTCCATCTCTTCCGTTAGCCGCGGCGCGGCTAACGGAAGAGATGGAACAGCAACTTCGCACACAGCGCGAAGGCGCCTAGCGCCAGAGGGAATAGCGTGAGGCCGATCGAGTAGATCAGGCCGTAGCGAAACAGTGTCGGCCCGAGCTCGTAGGTGCGGCGTCCCAGCCAGCGCTCGAGCAGAAGCTCGAGCGGGGCGCCGAGTGAATAGCAGACGTTGGCACAGATGCCGTAGGCCGTGACGCCAAGCCAGAGCCCTGGTTCGACGAGAATGTCTGGGCTGACGGCGGCGAGAAGGGAGATGGTGACGAGCCCCGTCGCGCCGACCACGGCGTTGTAGAGCGGGCGGCGCCGCTCCCACCACCCGATCACCGCTCCAGGCGATCGGCGGAGGGTCGGCTCGGGAAAGAGGACGGAGGTGAGTGCAGCCATGGAAATGATTCCCGCAGAAGACGTGGGAACGATGGCATGTCCGCCCTGGCATGTCAAGCACTTTGCACTGTGAAGCGAATTGGAGGTTCGTTACCCGCTGCGTTCAACACCCCATTGCCATCACCGATCACTCCGCGGCGCTATGGCCCCACCGCAAGGAATGTCTGATCGTAACGACGGATCGCGGCCATGATCACCTGCATCGCCGTCAGGCTCTTCTCCCACCCGACGATCTGGACGCGCTTCCCCTCGAGATCCTTGTATCGCTCGAAGAAATGCTCGACCTCCTTGAGCACATGCTGTGGAATGTCCGCGATGTCGAACCATTCCTGGTGATAGGGATCGTGAAGCGGGACAGCCAGAATCTTGTCGTCGGGGTCGCCGCGATCCAGCATCTTCAGCACGCCTAACGGGCGGACGTCGATCAGGCAGCCCGGAAACGTCTGCTCGTTCACGAGCACGACGACGTCGCAGGGATCGCCGTCCTCGGCGAGTGTCCGCGGAATGAAGCCATAATCGCCCGGATAGTGCATCGACGAATACAGCACGCGGTCGAGACGGATGAGTCCCGTCTCCTTGTCCAGCTCGTACTTGTTTCGCGTGCCGAACGGAATCTCGATGACGGCGGTGACCTCTTCAGGAGGACTGTGTCCGGGTGAGAGGTCTCTCCAGAGGTGGATCATGGGCGTGGCGCGTGAAGAGTGGCGCGTGATGCGTCAGGCGTCCTCAAGCCGTCACGCGTCACGCGCCACGCTCAACGCGCCCCGCTCCATGGTCCCTTTATACGCCATCGGCTCTTCGACTACGCCAAAGTTGCGAGCCGCGAGCTCGGCGACGCGATCGAGTGTCGCCGCATCGAGATCCCCGGCGTCGCTCGCGGCGGCGAATTCGGCCAGCTGGTCGTCGTCGTAGATGTTCGGCAGCGTCGTTACCACCAGCGGCTCGGCGAGAAGCCACTTGAGCGCCGCCTGACCGAGCGTCATCTGCCGCGTGAGGAAGTCCAGTGTACGGATCTTCTTCAGGCCATTCACCAGCCACGACCGCGGGCGGTGGCGTCGGTGATCGTTAGGCGGGAAGACCGTCTCCTCCGTGTACTTTCCTTCCAGCATCCCCGATGCGTGCGTCACGCGGATGTTGAAGCAGCAGGTTGGCGCATTCGCGCGCGCCGCTTCGATCATCGCCGTTCCCGGATGCTGCTCGAGGATGTTCCAGATCATCTGGATCGTGTCGATGTCCCGCTCACGTTCCATCAGCTCGACCGCCTCGTACAGCCAGCCGATGGCCGGACCGAACGCCGCGCCCCACGCCCTAATCTTTCCCTCGCGCTTGAGCTGTCGCAGCGTGTCCCAGAGCTCGGACTGCCGCACCTGCTCCATCTTGACGTTATGAATTTGCAAAACGTCGACGTAGTCCGTCTCCAGGCGCTGCAGGCACTTGTCCACGGCGAAGCGGATGTAGTCCGGATCCGTGCGCATCGGCAGCTCACTCTGACCCCGACGTTCCCGCTGCGCTGACTCGTCGTAGATGTCGTAGCCGACTTTCGTCGCGAGCACCACATCCTGTCGACGACCCCGGAACGCGCTGGCGAGCTGTCGCTCGGATCGACCGTTGCCGTAAGTATCGGCCGCGTCGAAGAAGGTGACGCCGTACTCGTCGTGGGCGCGTCGCAGCATCGCGATGGCATCGTCATCGCTCTTGTCGCCCCACCAGCCCGTGGCAAGCGTCCACGTTCCGAAGCCTACTTCGGACACGGTCACGTCGGCCGCGGGGAAAGTTCTGTATTTCATGGATCTAAGGTAGTTGATGTCGGAGCGAGGCGCGCCAGGGATGCTCTATCACGCATCACGCACCACGCGCCACGCCTCACGCATCACGTGCCACGCTCCGCGCGGCCTCGGTCGCAAAGTAGGTGATGATCATGTCCGCGCCCGCGCGCCGAATGCCAATCAGCGATTCCATCATCACGCGTTCACCGTCGATCCAACCGCGCTCGGCAGCGGCCTTGATCATCGCGTATTCGCCGCTCACCTGGTATGCGGCAATTGGATACCCCGTCTCCTGCTTCACGCGCTGGAGGACGTCGAGATACGGACCCGCCGGCTTCACCATGATCATGTCCGCTCCCTCGTCGATATCCAGCCACACCTCACGTAATGCTTCATCGATGTTCGCCGAGTCCATCTGGTACCCGCGTCGGTCGCCGCTCTGCGGTGTCGATTCAGCTGCTTCGCGAAATGGCCCGTAGCACCCACTCGCGAACTTCGCCGCATAGCTCAGAATCGGCGTATTGGAGAAGCCTGACGCATCGAGTGCCTCACGAATCGCGCGCACCCGGCCATCCATCATGTCGCTCGGCGCGACGATGTCCGCTCCCGCGCGTGCGTGCGACAGCGCTTCCTTCGCGAGGAGCTCGAGCGTCGCATCGTTGTCGACGTCACCATCCTCGAGCACACCGCAGTGTCCGTGATCCGTATACTCGCACATGCAGACGTCGGTGATGACGACGAGTCGCGGTGTCTCCCGCTTGAGCATTCGTACTGCTTCGTGCACTGGCCCCTGCTCGTCCCACGCCGAAGAGCCAATTGCATCCTTCACATCGGGAATGCCGAAGAGCAGCACGCCGCCGATGCCCAACCGCTCAGCCTCGCGGGCGTCACGCAGCATCTCGTCAACGGACAGTTGAGAGACGCCTGGCATCGAGCCGACGGGTTGACGAATACCCTTGCCGGACCGCACGAAGAGTGGCAGGACGAGCTGCGACACGTCCAGTCGCGTCTCGCGGACGAGCCGTCGGAGCGATGCAGTGCGGCGTAGCCGTCGCGGCCGATAGGTCGGGAATGAAGGCATCGATTGAAGATATGACGTCTGATGGAGCGAGCGCAGCGAAGAATGGTCGGCCGGCCGTCACTCCGGCTGCGGAGCAGGCACCTGTTCCGCGCGTCTGAGCCCTTCGAGAATCTCCGTCGCCCCGCGGCTTCGCAAGTCGTTCGCCAGACGAATTCCCGCCAACTCGGGGTTTTCGACGTCGACTGCGTGTTCGCCCCGGACGACCCGTCTTCCATCCACAGCGGCGATCATGCCGAAGAGCATCAACTCGCCATCGCGCTCTTGCACCACGGCGCCAATCGGCACCTGGCACCCGCCTTCCAGTGCGCCGAGAAAGGCACGCTCGGCGCGCACGCGACACGATGTCTGCTGATCGTGCATCGACGCGAGCAGCTTTCGTGTCTGCTCATCGTCGTCCCGGATCTGCACCGCGATCGCTCCCTGACCGGCCGCTGGCAGCCATTGCGGCGCATCGAGATAGCTCGCGACACGCTGCGAGATGCCAAGGCGGTGCACGCCAGCGGCAGCCAGAATCGCTGCGTGGACCTGACCCTCGTCGACCTTCCGAATGCGAGTCGGCACGTTGCCGCGCAGGGCCACGACCTCCACGTCCGTGCGAAGCGCCATCAGCTGGGCGCGCCGCCGTAAGCTCGACGTGCCGACGCGCGAGCCGCGGGGCAGTTCCGCGATCGTCGTCGCGCCCGTGACACTGTTGACGATCAGCACGTCACGGGGATCCTCGCGCGTGAGCACGGCGCCAATCGTTAGGCCCTCGGCCATCTCCGTCGGTAGATCCTTGAGCGAGTGCACGCAGCACTGCACCACTCCGCGGGCGAGATCCACCTCGAGTTCCCTTGTGAACAGACCCTTGCCGCCGATGGCGTTCAACGGCTCGTCGAGCTTCTTGTCGCCTGCCGTCTTGTAGGTCTTGAGCTCGGCCGCGATCCCAAGGCGCGCCAGGGCGGCCTGCACCTGCCGCGCCTGGCGAAGCGCGAGCTCGGATGATCGCGTTGCTATGAGGAGACTCTTCGCGTCGGCGGCCACTCGTCTACTCTTCTCGTCTCACCAGCGACTGGTACTCGGGGTGTCGCTCGATGTACTTCGCGACGAACGGACATCGCGGTACGACTCGCCAGCGCTCGTTTCGCGCGCGATCCAAAACCGCCTTTGCGAGCACGTTCGCCAATCCGCGTCCCTGCAGCTCGCGCGGCACTTCGGTGTGCGTGAAAAAGATCGTATCCCCGCGCTTGATGTACGACACGAAAGCGACGTGGCCGTCGATGTGTGCCTCGAACTGATTCGCGTCCGGATTGTCGACGACCCGAATCTCCTCGCCCGTCTCCGGGTTGCTTCCCGTCGCTTCACTCATCGTAATGTCGCTGCTCCTCGCGTCTGTGTTGCGTACACCTCGATCGCTTTGACGAGGGCTGGAATGGTGGACTGCTCCGCCTCGACCCGTACATCGAGACCTGCCTCGCGCGCCGCCGCCGACGTCGCCGGACCTATGCTGGCCGCGCCCACGCTTCGGCCTGCTTCGCCAACGGCGTCGGCGAACGCGCGCACCGCTGACGCCGAAGTAAACGCCGCGACGGCGCGATCGTTGGCGCGAGCGGCAAACGCGCGCATCGCCTCGCATCCGGCGTCGTCCGGCGTCGAGCGATACACCGTCACGACATCGACCCGCGCGCCGAGCTTCGTCAGGCCGTTAGGCAGTACGTCGCGCGCGCCCTCCGCCGCGATGTAGAGCACGCGCATCCCCGCCATCGATTCCAGCTTCGTCAGTGCCTCGAGCACACCCTCGGCGACGAATCGCTCCGGCGTCACATCTACGGCAATGCCGCGTTCGAGCAGCGCACCGGCCGTCGCCGGGCCCACGGCCGCGACTCGTAAGGCGGCCAGGGCGCGCGCGTCCAGCCCGCAATCGCGTAACGCCGTCCAGAAGATATTCACCCCGTTCTGACTCGTGAATATGAGCCAGTCGTAGGCGTCGAGGTGGGAGATGGCCGCCCGCAGTCGGCCCGGCTCGAGCGATTCGATTCGCGTTGCCGGTGCCTCGACCACTTCCGCGCCGGCCACGGCTAGTTCGTCCGCCAGGGTAGAACGCGGCGACTGCGCGCGCGTCACCAGAACGCGCCAGCCGAAAAGCGGCCGCTGCTCGAGCCACGCGATCTCACTGTGCAGGGATACGACGTCTCCGATGACGAAGATCACGGGCGCCTCGAGCCCTTCAGCGAGCACTCGTTCCTCGAGCGTGCCGAGGGTCGCCACGAGCGTGCGCTGATCGGGACGCGTGCCCCATTGCACCGCGGCGGCCGCCGTACTTGGTGAGAGCCCGCCTCGAAGCAGCGCCTGGACGATCCGCGCCAGCGACCGCACTCCCATGTACAGCACGAGTGTACCACCGGCCCGCGCCAGCGCCTCCCAATCCACCGTTGGATCGCCTTTGGCGGGATCCTCGTGACCCGTTACAAAGGTCACCGAGGTCGCCAACCCGCGATGTGTCACAGGAATCCCGGCATACGCGGGCGCGGCGATGCCCGCCGTTACTCCCGGCACAACCTCGAAGGGGATAGACGCCGCCGCCAACGCCTGTGCCTCCTCGCTGCCACGACCGAAAACGAAGGGATCGCCCCCTTTGAGGCGAACGACGTCCTTCCCCTCGCGCGCGAGCCTAACGAGCAGCGCGCAGATCTCGTCCTGCCTGGCCGAGTCCACACCTCCTCCGCGCTTGCCGACATTGTGGAGCTCTGCTCTGCTCTCCTCGTAGAGCGTCGGATTGGCGAGGGCGTCATACACGATCGCGTCGCACCGTTCGATCAGCTCCCGGCCTCGGACAGTGATCAATCCAGGGTCGCCAGGACCCGCGCCGACGAGATAGACGATGCCGACGCGACCGCCCGAAGCGTCAGGCATCACGATCCGACTGTCCGCCGCCCGTCACGCGCAGGCGCTCCCTCACGCGCCGAGAGCGCGACCAGAGCAGTATCGCGTACCCAGCGTAGAGCACCGCAGCCCATGCGTACGCCACGTGATAATACGCGCTGGTATCCGGCGGCCCGGATGGCGGAAGCACCATCTCAGTAACCCTCCCCGCCCGCGCTCTCGAGTTCGCGTAGCGCATCGCGCTCGACGCCGTAGCGATAGCGAGCGCGGATCAACGCGATGCAGAGTACGGTGCACGCGGCGAAAAACCCGAGAAACGTCACGAGCATTTCGGTGGGCATCGACGGCTTTTCCGGCTTCAACACGATCGGCATTGGATGCAGCGTGTTGAACAGGTACACGCTCAGGTGAATGAACGGGATGAGCAGCGCCGCGAGAATGCCGAGCACCGCCGAGTAGCGCGCTCGCATCGCCCGATCCTCGACCGCTCCGCGGAGCACGAGGTAGCCGGCTGTCAGAAACCAGAGGAAGAGCGTCAGTGTCAGGCGCGCATCCCACGTCCACCACGTGCCCCAGATCGGCTTTCCCCATAGTGGTCCAGTCGTGAGTACGGCCGTGAGAAAAAGAAGTCCAACCTCGCCGGCGCTCTCGGCTAGCCTGTCAGCTCGTTCGTCGCCCAACCAGAGATAGACGATGGACGTCAGCGCGACGACGCCGAGCGATATGTAGGCGCTCAACGCGGCCGGTACGTGCAGGTAGTAAATCTTCTGCGCGGCGCCCTGCAACGCCTCGATCGGCGTGAAGAAGATCGCACGAACATATGCCATCGCCATGCCGATCACGGCGACGACAAACAGCCAGTCAAACAGCGGCGCGCGTTGAGAAACGCTCAGCGGGGCCGAGGCCTCGCCGCCAAACGACGCGGATGTCATTCCTCGAGGGTGTACGGAAATGCGAGTGTGCAAGCGGTCAGGAACACGAGATCGAATGCTATGAGCAGCTTCAGGAACGGCCACGCCTCCGCCATCGGTCTGGCGGCGAGCAGCGTCGATGTCGCCTGCGCCGCGCCATAGACTACGGGCACGAAGAACGGCAGGCTGAGCATCGGCAGAAGAAGTTCCGCCAGCCGCGTGTTGGCCGCCATGGCGCTGAACAACGTTCCGACCGCCACGAGGCCGACCGCCGCGAGCAGCGCAATAGCGAACAGTATGGGCAGCGCATGCCCGAGCGGAAGGTTGTAGAGCAGCCCGACGCTCGGTATGGTCAGCAGCTGAATCCCCGAAACGAAGATCAGGTTCGCCAGCGCCTTTCCCAGAAAGATCGCCTCGCGATCGATCGGCGAGAGAAGGAGCGCATCCATCGCTCGATCGGCCAACTCCACTCCGAAGGACCGCTGGAGACTGAGTAGTCCCGAGAAGGTGAAGATCACCCAGAGGACGCCGGGGGCGAGGTCGATTGCGGCCACGGCCGTGACATCCCACGCGAAATAGAAGATCGCGACACCGAGAATTGCGAACATGAGGACGGCGAGAAACGCGGTCCTCGTGCGAAATTCGATCGCCAGGTCCTTCCGTGCGACGACCAGCGCCGACGCAAGGAGACCCGGCCTCAACGGACGCCTCCAACCAGTTCCCGGTATTCCTCGGCGTAACTCACGCTGTCGAGCGCCTCACGTCGTTCCAGCCGCAAGAGCCGTCCGCCATGCATCACGGCGGCATGGCTCGCCACCGCCAAGCCCTCGTTGATGTTGTGCGTGACGAGAACCAGCGTCGCGCCGTCGCCGCGGAGGCGCATGAGAATCTCCGTAAGTGCCGCGGCCCCGAGTGCGTCGAGACCGGTGTATGGCTCGTCGAGCAGCAGCACGCGCGGGCTATGAACGAGGGCGCGAGCGATCGACACGCGCTGCTGCAGCCCTCGGCTGAGCGCTCGCACCGGTGCATTCGCTCGATCCAGGACGCGCATCTCTCGCATCACCTGTTCGGCTGCCGCGCGACGGTCGGCCAAGCCATACAATCGAGCCGTGAGCTCCAGGTTCTCACGGACGCTCAGCGCCCCGTAGAGCATGCTCTGATGCGAGATGAACCCGACGTGTGCCCGAGCATCGGCATCGCCGCGCAAGGGATGGCCGTTCACGCGCGCGCTCCCCGATGTCGGCCTGAGTAGCCCGGCAAAGAGGCGGAGCAGCGTTGTCTTGCCCGCGCCATTGGGCCCGAAAAGCGCCAGACACTCTGCCGCGTTCAGCTCCAGGGTGACGTCGTTCACCGCCGGTCGGCCAGCGAACACTCGCGTCAGCCGATCCGCCTCGAGGACGTGGCTCATCGACGCGAGTCGTTCCCAAGCAGTTTGGCGGCGAGAAGTGCGGTCATGCCCAAAGATAGACGTGGCCTAAGTCCGAGTCTTGCGGGCTCCGATAGAAGGGCAGATGTTCCCTTTGAACCTCTACCCGCTGCCACGTGTCCGACATCGACGTCCTGCTGCAGGAAAACCGGAAGTTCGCTCCAAGTGAAGAATTCCGCAGGGAAGCGAACCTGTCCGACCCCGCGATCTACGACACCGCCGCTCGCAATCCGGAAGCCTATTGGGCGAAACAGGCCGAGTCGCTTCACTGGTTCCAGAAGTGGAAAGAGGTGCTGCAGTGGGATCCGCCCCGCGCCAAGTGGTTCATCGGTGGCAAGATCAACATCTCGTACAACTGCATCGACCGCCACATCGACACGCCACGTCGGAACAAGGCCGCGATCGTCTGGGAGGGAGAGCCGGGTGACCGGCGAACGCTCACCTACTGGGACCTGTACGTCGAAGTACAGAAGTTCGCCAACGTTCTGAAGAAACTGGGTGTGAATCGCGGCGACCGGGTGGCGATCTACATGCCGCTGGTGCCCGAAGCAGCCATCGCGATGCTCGCCTGCACGCGCATCGGCGCCATTCACTCTGTGGTCTTCGGCGGATTCTCGCCGGAGTCCCTGCGGGACCGCATCAACGACGCAAAGGCGAAGGTGCTGATCACGGCCGACGGCGGCTACCGCCGCGGCCAGATCGTGCCGCTCAAGCGAAATGCCGACAAAGCACTCGAGGAGTGCATGTCGATCGAGCACGTCGTTGTCGTGCAGCGTCGCCCCGGATCCGTAGGTGACGAGGCTTTCGCGACGATGCGCGAGGGCCGCGACCATTGGTGGCATCGCCTCATGGCGGACGCGTCACCCAAATGCGAGCCGGCGAAGATGGACGCCGAGGACGTGTTGTACATCCTCTATACTTCCGGCACCACGGGCAAGCCCAAGGGCATCGTCCACACGACGGGGGGCTATCTCGTCGGCTGCGCGACGACGACTCGTATTGTCTTCGACCTCAAGGAAGACGATGTCTTCTGGTGCACGGCGGACATTGGCTGGGTCACGGGCCACTCGTACGTGGTTTATGGCCCGCTCGCTAACGGCGCGACATGCCTGATCTATGAGGGAGCGCCCGACTGGCCGGAAAAGGATCGATTCTGGGATATCTGCGAGCGCTTCGGCGTTACGATTCTCTACACGGCGCCGACGGCGATTCGCGCCTTTATGAAGTGGGGCGATCACTGGCCGGCGAAGCACGATCTCTCGCGACTTCGGTTGCTCGGGTCGGTCGGTGAGCCAATCAATCCCGAAGCCTGGATGTGGTATCAGGAGCACATCGGTGGAGGGCGTTGCCCGATCGTCGACACGTGGTGGCAGACGGAGACCGGTGCGATCGCGATCTCGCCACTCCCTGGCATCACGGAGACGAAGCCCGGAAGCGCCACGACTCCCATTCCCGGTTTCTCCGCCGAGCTCCTCGATGCAAAGGGGGACGTCATTCCCGTCGGGGGCGGACTGCTCGCGCTCACCAAGCCGTGGCCATCGATGCTGCGCACCATCTGGGGCGACGACGAGCGCTACGTCCAGACTTACTTCTCGAAGTGGCCCGGGCGCCCCGATCTCTATTTTCCCGGCGACGGAGCCAAGCGTGACGACGACGGTTATTTCTGGATCCTCGGCCGTGTTGACGATGTGCTAAACGTCGCCGGCCACCGCATCGGCACGATGGAGGTCGAATCGGCACTCGTCGAGCACCCTGCCGTCGCCGAAGCGGCCGTCGTCGGCCGATCGCACGAGCTCAAGGGCCAGGCCCTTGCCGCGTTCGTGACGCTGCGCGAGGGATTCAAGTCGAGCCCCGATCTCCGCGACGAGCTGCGCAACTTCGTCGCCGACAAGATCGGTGCGATTGCGCGCCCGGACGATGTTCTGTTCAGCGCCGACCTTCCGAAGACCCGCTCCGGCAAGATCATGCGGCGTCTGCTTCGCGACATTGCCGAAGGCCGTGCACTGGGTGACACCACGACCCTCGCCGACCCCAACGTCGTCGCCTCATTGAAGGAGCAATACGAGGAGCGAGAATAGCGGAACCAGCGTGTTGCGACGTGATCTCGGGCATAGACTCTGCCTTATCGTACGGAGTAGCTTTCTTACTCAATCATGGCTGGATTCTTCAGGCGCCTGTTTCCCGAAACGATCTTCGCCCGCAAGCTCGAGCCCGCCGCCGAGCGGCGGTTGCGCCTCGCGCAGGCAAGGGCCGAGGAATCGATCATCCGCGCGCACGTCGACAACGCGCTCATGTTCGTCGACACCCTGGCGGAAGATCTCTCATTCGACCGCGCCATCGACACCTACATCAGGGAGATGTCCATCCCTGAGCCACTCGCCAGCACCGTCGCGACGCGCACGCTCGTCGTTCTCGGTCAGGACCTCGTGCCGTATCGCAAGCGCGCCCAGGAAGCCGATGAATCGGAGCGCCCCAAGCTCCGCCTCGGCGAAGCGTCGGAAGGGCGAGAGAGGACTATTCGAAGGGCGTGAGGCGAGGGGCTAGCCCCTAGTCCTAGCCCCTTCTCTCCACTCCGCCATCGCCAGGCCAAACAGCAGCACCGTCATCACTGCCGACCCCACGCACCAGCGGCAGATCGCGTGAATCACGAACAGCTCCAGGTACGTGAGCCAGATCGTGAAAACGACGCCCCATCCCGTCACGAGAGCGAGGGCACCCGTCAGCCGACGCGAGCTCTCGAAGCGCTCCTGGGTACTCACCATCGCGAGAACGAAAACGGCGCCGTAGTACCCTACTCCCCAAGCCGCCACCGGCAGGCCGAGAAACGTCCCCCATTTACTGAGCTGGACAAGCTCGCACGAGCCGGTGCCGCAGACGAGCGTTCCGATGTAGCCGAGCTTGTACAGGGTGAGGTACAGCGAGACGAATACGCCGATCAGCGCGATCAGCGCGATGACCATGCGTCGGTTCACGCGCGCCTCAGCGTTTCGTCGCAGCTTTGGTCGCTGGCGTCTTTCCGGCGCCAGCTGTGCTGGGCGTCGCGAGCGGCGAGCCGGACTTCTTGAGGGCAGAGTCGACAATCGCCTTGAATTCGTCGTAGGGTCGCGGCCCCTCGACGATCTTGCCGCCGATGATGAAGCTCGGCGTCGCCTGAATGTGCTGTTGCTCGGCGAGCTGCTCGTGCGCCTGGATCTTCGCCTGCGTCTTCTTGCTGTCGACGCAGTCGTCGAACTGCTTCTGATTGAGCCCGATCTGCTGCGCGAGCTGCTTGAAGATCGGATTCGGATTACCAGTCGTTTCCCCGTTCCACTGGTCCTGTGACTGGAACAGTGCGTCGTGCATCTGCCAGAATTTGCCCTGCTCGTCGGCGCACGCTGCCGCGCGGGAAGCCGGCCAGGTATTGCGATGCATCGAGAGGGGGAAGTCGATGAAGCGGAAGCGAATCACGCCCTTCTCGACCAGGCGCGACCGAACTTCGGGCTCGGTCAACGTCGAGAATCGTGCACAGGAAGGACATTCGAAATCGCCGAACTCGATGACTTCAATCGGAGCCGACGAATCGCCCATGACGTATCCGTTGGATTGTACCTTGGGCAGCGTGCTGTCGACTGGTGAAAGCTCGCGATCGGCGGGTCGGCGCGACATGTAGCTGAGCGCCCCGATGCCAGCTACGGCTATGACGACGAGCGCGAGGTAAAAGATCCGAGTCGAGTTGCTCGTACGCTTGGGCGCGGGTCGACCCTTTCCCTTGGATGGAGTTGGCGTCACCACTCAGTTTCCTCGTCGTCGTCGGGCGTCCACTCGGTGGCGTCCCATTTCGGTTTGTCCTTCTCCTGCGCATCGCGGACGATTCGTCGGCTCTCGGCGATCTCGGGAGTGTCGTAAGTGGCGCGGACTTCGTAGTGAAAGAGCTCGCTCTTCGCGTCGCCGATGAGTCGCATCAGCTCCGCCGTTTGACTCAGCAGCCGACCATCAGCGTCGAGCTCCAGAATGCGCGAAGCTAAGGCCCGCAACAGTGCCTCGAGGTTCTTCGCACGTCCCTCGTCATAGGTCTGTTCAGGCTGATTCGTCTCGTCCGCCATGAGAGTGCTGCCTTCGATTCTGCCGAACGCTAACCGCTGCCGCGTTGCGGCCCGCGTCTGGCCGTCTCGTCAATGAGGGAGGGAAGCTATGGTGCGGGCAGTGTCGGTCAAGTTGCGCGGTGCATGGTCAATCGCCACCATCCAAACTTGACCTGGCACAGTTCACGAATAGCATTGCCGCGCGACAGGCTGGACACCGTAGGAAGACGATCCAGCAACGCCAAGAGAACGCATCAGCCGCGCCGACGGTTGTTCTCTCGTACCCTTTTTTTCTTCGGAGGCTCCCATCGACGCCGACCTGCTGCGCATACCGGTTGGTCCGGGCTCTATGCATGTGGAGCGCTACGGCCACGGTGGCTCGGCGATCCTTCTCGTCCATGGATTCGGGACGTGCAGCTTCCTCTGGCGCAATGTCGCGCCCGAGTTCGCGCTCGCCAATCGCACTGCGTTCGCCGTCGATCTGTTCGGCTACGGTGAGTCGGACCGGCCATTCGACGCTGATTTTGGAATTGCCGCCCAGGCGGAGTATCTCGACCATGCGCTGACGGCGCTGCGCGTCGCGCGCGCGACGGTCGTCGGCGTGGACCTCGGTGCCGCGATTGCTCTGCGCCTCGCGGCCACCAGACCCGAGCGTGTCGAGCGAATGGTGTTGGTCAACCCGATCGCGTACGACAGTGTGCCGGGAAAGGACGTGAAAGATCTCCAGAAGAACACGGGTCGTTATGTGTGGCAGATCTCGCGCGGTATTCTCGGCGCGGCGCCGCTGATGAGAGATCTGTTGACGGAGAGCGTCGCCGATCCGGCACACATGCCCGACAAGCTCGTCGCGCGATATCTCGCCCCGTACGTGGGCAGGGAAGGCCTGAACCACCTTCAGCTTCTCGCGCGCTCAATCGATGGCGAAGATCTGGACGAGATCGAGTTGACGCAGATCGACCAGCCCACGCTGATCGTGTGGGGTGAGCAGGACCATTTCCTGTCACACCGTGGACGCGACCGCTCGGCACCGGAGCGACTCGCCGAGGAGATTCCCGGCTGCCGCATCGCGAAGCTGCCGAACGTCGGTCGTTTAGTCCCTGAAGAAGCGCCAGAAGCGCTGATCAACCTCGTGCTCGAATTCGACGGAGCCAGTGCGGCCCGCTGACCGATGTGTGCGCTGCGAATCGCGTGAAACTCCTCCCTCGTGGCGGTTTATCATTTCGAGAGCGAATCCTTCGGAACGAGTCGTGCACCTGGACGTTGTGAGATGTCGTTCCGATCCTTTTGAGTTGAAGCTCTTCCCGGTGCCCGTGCATGTCGCTGCCCGCTCAACGATTCGCCACGCGAGCGCGTCTGTAGGAAGAGAGTTACCTTTCTCTCGCCATTTCACCCTTTAGACTCGTACATGGCCAAACAGAAGAACCGAAGCAGGACCCCAGCGGCCCCGACGCCTTTCGAGGAAGCGCGGGACGAACTGTTTCAACACATTATGCGGTGCGGCGTCGTCGAATCCGCTCCCGAGTATCTCGGCGAGTGGTTCGGCGAGACAATGCAGTACATGACGGAGCGATTTCCCGAGCTCAGCCCCGAGCAGCTCAACGAGCTCCGGAAGCTTGGCGAGCGTTTCGCGCAGCCGCCGAAAAAGCACGACGCCGCCGACGTCTCCGCGGCCTGAAGTCTCGAACGCCTCCATGCACGTGATGGAGGCGTTTTTTTTCGATGTGACGCCTAACGGCGACCGCTTTGCGCGACGCGTGCGACGAGCCCGACACGGACGCCGCCGCCGAGCCCGACTTGTAGCGCCGGCACGACGCTGCCAACGCGAGGCATCTCGAGATCAGTGACGACGACGAGGTACTGTCGCGGTTGGAGGCGGTCACCGAAGGTCGCGCTCATACCGCCTCCAATCGACAAGCCCCACGTCGCCTCGGCGAACGGATCGAGAAGAAAGCGCGCGAGTGCGTCCACGCGTCCGCTGTTTGCGTTCGCGCCGGCGACTCGCGTCACGCCGCCAGCACCGTCGATCTCGAGGCGGACGTAGTATCCGAGGGGCAGGTTCGCGCCGGCGCCGCCTTGCGCCGTGCCGTTCTCGAGGGACCGCACGTCGATGGCATCGACGCGTAGTTCCAGCGGCGGGGGTGAGTGACGCGCCATCTGTTGTGCCGACACGCGAGTGCACGCTGTCAGCGCGAGAATGGCGACGACGAGAATGGGAATCGATTCAGCGAAAAAAGCGGGAGCGCGCACCGCGCAAAGCTAGATGTCACCGCGATGGCTTTCCAGCGCGCTTGCCCGGATTCCGGCCGCGGTCTAGCTTGGCCTTGCCGCCGATGCCGAGCGGTGTCATGACTTCTCTCCTCCTGCCGCTGCCCTGACGCGCTTGTCTCGCGAGTATCAGCACATCGTCGCTGATTTCCACGGCGTGCCGGCAAATCAGTTGGCCGACCGCGCCCTCATCAGCGGATTGGTCGTCGCCGCCGCCAGCGCCGCGGGGATGAACATCTCTGGTCTCCCGACCATGCGCGACCGCAAAGCGGGCGGGTTGACCGCGGCGTTGTTGCACGACGATTGCCACATTACGGTGCATGCGGTTCCGGAACGGGAGCTTCTTCTGGTGGACGTCCTCGCGCCTCGCACAATCGATGCGTCGCGCGCCGTGGACGTCTTCGCGCGGCGCCTGACCGCGCGCAATGTGCATCGCGACGCGCGTGATCGAGCGTGAAATCTTGAGTAACTGCTCATGAGCGTCTGGCTGCCGCCGGCGCACCTGGCGCTCTGCCTGATCATCGTCGTCTGGGACATCGTCCTCGCGGGCCGCATCGCCCGCATCCCCCAGGCGCCCCGCGCCTTCGCGTCGCTCACCGGCCTCGCCGGACTGCTCGTGCTGCCCGCGCTCGTCATTGCGCTCGCTTCGACGACGGTCGTCACAGGCCGCGCAGTCCTCTATGTCGACTGGGTCTGGCCGGGGGTGCTCACGGTTTTCGCACTGCAGGCCGTCTATTCGCTGGCGCGGCGACTCGTGAATCCGGCGTGGGGCATCCCCATCGCCATCTACAATGTCGTCATCGCCGCCGCTGGGATCGTCCGATACATGGCCTCGCGTGGGCTCGAGCCAGCGCAACCACTGCTACTTCTTCTGACGGCCCATACCGCGGCGCTCTCCCTCGCCACGACGCAGGCGGCCATCGGCAACCCGCTGTACCTGAACGTGCCGATGATCTCGCCGGCCTTCCCCGCTCTGCGAGCCGTCACGGCGAGCTTTCGCGCGCTGCTGTCCGCTATCGCGTTAGGCTGGTCCATCGGCATCGCGTTCCAACTGCCTGTCGCGATCAAGGCGGTGCGCAGCTATCGCGCGCACGCTTCCGATCGACTGACCGAGCGGCCGGAGGGCGACTTCAGCATAGGCGTGAAGCTGTTTCCCGACGTCGGCAGTCCACCGCCGCCGCCCGCAGTCGAGAGCGATCTCGCCCTTGCCGACACCCTCACTGCCGATGTCGTCGGCATCGTGGTCGTCCCCGACGTGACCAATCAAGTGCTCGACTCCCTCGCTCATGCCCTCGACCAGCTGCAGCGCGACAGCACGCTTTTGATTGTCACCCTGGGCTACCGCGGGAAGCTCCTTCCCGAGCTGCGCCACGTGCCGCTAGATACCCGCACGCGAGTGGCGGCGATTCGCCGCATCGTTAGGCGGCTTCGCCCCGATATTCTGCTCCCCGCCGAGGATCCGTACGGCGTCGGCGAACGGCTCGTCGGCAGGCTGCAGCTGCCGGTCTGGGAGGAGTACTTCACCACCGCGGCCGCCGCCGCAAAATCCATCGACCGCCGCATCCGCATTGGTCTCTCCGCTTCCGCTTTCGACTCGCGCGACAGCGCGCTGTATGCATGGGCCGCCGGACCCGCGTCGCCAATCGACATTCTCGGGTTCTCGTTGTTCCCCGATCGCCGCGGCGCGGAGGCGCTCGACGCCTACACACGCACCGCGGACCGATGGATGAGCGTCGTGCCACCCGCCAAACAGCACTGGGTGTTCGCTACCGGCGGCTACCCGCTGGCCCACGGCGAAGCGAGCCAGGCGCAGGCGATCTGGGATATCCTTGCCTGGGCGACGGCTCATCCCGCCATCAAAGGCCTCCTCGTATACGAGGCTGGCGACTATGGTCAGTCTCGCGGCCTGCGCTCGCCCAGCGGTCGCCTGCGCGATGCGACGATCTACGTGATGGGCGCCATGCGCGCCCTGCGGGAGGCCGCCGTTACGACGCCATCGCCGTAGCGATGGGCGGCGGGCGGCCATCGTCCATCGCTACACAGTCTTCCCGACGCCGCGGATGATTCCCTCGACGCGACGATCGGGGTCGAAGTATTTCTCCGCCAGGCGCTGCATCCGCTCGGCCGTCACCCCACGCACACTTCGTTCGAAAGTTTCGAGGTCGCTCAACTTGCCGAAAAGCCACGCGTCCACCACGTCGCCGAGCACCGAGCTGCCGCTCTGCTGCTGGATCGCATGCACGCCGATGGCGTAGATCTGCGCGCGCTCGAGCTCTTCCGCCGTCACCGGCTCGTCACGAAAACGCTGGAACTCCGCCAGCAACCCCGCGCGAGCGGCGTCTTCCTTCTCCGGCGATGTCGCGATATATGCGCCGAACGTTCCGGCGGCACGACGCGCCGAGCTGAACGCGGTCACCGTGTAGCATAACGATTGCTTGTCGCGCAGCTCGTCGAAGAATCGGCCGCCGAGGCCACTCGCGACGCTCGCGATCATCGAGGCCGTGAAGCGATCCTGATCCGTGCGCTTCGCGCCGGGGAACAGGAGTCCCATTGCCGTCTGCGCCTT
>Ga0070713_100000140_pt1 | contig 47882 bp, 49 predicted proteins | sample LARL82metaG_FD_65465 | JGI IMG/M metagenome (GOLD analysis project Ga0070713, IMG submission 65465) | Corn, switchgrass and miscanthus rhizosphere microbial communities from Kellogg Biological Station, Michigan, USA - LAR L8-2 metaG | ecosystem: Host-associated > Plants > Roots > Rhizosphere ... | reverse complement strand
CGACGACGGTGGCGCTCGCCGACCGCAATCACGGAACGGCAAGGAGAATGCAATGGGCATCAACGAAATCGACTACACGATCCATCCGTACACGGTCGGCCGCGAAGATTGCAAAGTTTTACCGCGATCGTTCAAGACGCTGGCCGAGGCCGAAGCGTATCTCGCTGAGCAGGATAAGGGTGCCCTGGAGCGCGGCGAGTTCTATCTCGACGGACCTGAGCAGGGCAAGGCAGCATTCGCCCTCCGGCGGAACTCGGATTTAGCGCACAGGATATAACCATGTAATTAGACTTTCACCGCCATCGAAGGGGTGTGAGTACGTCGATCGGACATCGACCATTCGGTCCCGTCGAGGTAGCGACAGCTGACCAGTTGCAGGCTCCTGGTGCCTTGTACGGAGTACGAAACACTTCGCTCGAAGTAGGGTCCTATTCGCCGCCGACTTCCTGACGGTTGAAGTGTGGACGAGGAGGGGACTCGTAACTCACTACCTGCTGTTCATCATGAGCCTCGCCGATCGTTTCGTGGCAATCGCCGGCATCCCCACTCGACCCGACGAAGGGTGATGCTGCAAGTCGGGCGCAACCTGACGGACTCGGCAAGCGGCGCTTCGCGCTCGAAGCAGTATTTGATTATCGATCGCGACAGTAAATATACCGCGCAGTTTCGCCGCTTGATTTGCGATAGTGGGACGAAAGTGATCCGCCTGCCACCGCGGTCGCCAAATCTGAACGCTACGCCGAGCGCTTCGTACGCTCGATCAGGATGAATGCCTGAATCGATTGATCTTCGTGGGGCAGGCATCGTTACGCCGCGCGGTCAACGACTACGTCGAGCATTATCACCGAGAGCGCAATCACCAGGGTCTGGAAAACCGATTGCTCCAGCCGATGCGGGGAGGGAAGGAGCAGAGCGCTGTGATCAATTGTCATACGCGGCTTGGCGGATTGCTCAATTACTACTATCGCATGGCTGCGTAGTGCGTTCGTACCAGTTCTTGGACAATACGGGAGCCGTGAGGTCTGGAGAAACGCATCACATCGTAATCGCGTTATCCGTCTGTCTGGTCCAATGCGGCTGCGAGAATTCGGGCAACCAACTCGTGGCGTGTAAGTACGAAGCCGATAAAGTTCTCGTTCAGTCGCCGCCATGTCCGCCGGATAAACTGTTCTGTGAGCGCGAGCGACTTCGACCTGACACCTGCGATTAGTCCCTGACGGCCTCGGCGCCGCCGATGCGTCCAATGGGCCGACCGGCGAGTCAACTGCCGCTACCTTGCATTGCATCACGTCACGTTGCTGCCCTGAGCGTCGCCAGGCTGGCCCGCAGTTTGGTGACCTCTTTGCTGAGCCGGACGAATGCCACGCGTTCGTACCCCCCAGCGGCGCCTTTCGCGAGGTCGCTGAGCATCTCGCACTCGTCCTGATCTATATCGTTGCCGTTCTCGTGCGGTCCGAACAGGAGGATCGCGACAGCCCCGAGCGAATCGCTGCATACCGGCACTGCGACGCATGGAGCCTGCAATTCCTCTTCCAGGCCTGGGCGGTTCCATGCGTGTAGCGGCAGACGAACTGATGCACAGGTGTCGACACTGCGGAGCACTGCGTCATCTTCCTCCCGGCGCAACTCCCGCAATGGCGAGGCGTCCCACCCGACCGAATGTTCGCGCCGAAAGATGTCGCCCTGCTTCCGAAATATTGCTCCGGACGAGAGATTGAGTGCTTGTAACGGCGCATTCACGAGCAGGCGATCGACCTCGTCGAAGCTGGGCGCTTTCAAGATGGCCGCGCCGGCATCTTTCAACTGCTGGCGAGCCGCGTGGAATTGGCGGTTGACGAGACGGTCCATCATATGAACGCCAATCTCGTGCAGGCGTTGCAACAAGACCAGGGCAACGGGCCCAACGACCAGTAGCCATACCCACTCCGGGATCTGGGTGCTCGCCTGGTAATGCGATAACAACTCGTGCAGGTTAACGATCGGTATGCCCACGGCGAGTGTGAGCACGGTCAGTATCGTGCCGTAGCTCAAGGGGATGGCAACGCTGATGACGCGCCGGTGCAATACCGCCACCGATACGAAATATGCGAGCACGCCGTTCAGCAGGTAGAGCAGTCCGATGCGCGCAGGGGGCGGCGGCGATACTCCCAGCCTGTGCTGCAGCAGCGAAGTTGATTGCGCGATCTCCGCGAAAATGAACCCGGATAATCCGATTCCGCATCCCCAGATGACCCACAGCATGCGCTGTTGGTCCTGCGCTGGCAGGGCCCGACGGCGTTGCAGGAGAATGAACAGAACGGCTGCATCGACCGCATAGCCGAGGAGGAACGCGGTCGATGCAAGCGTCTCGGTCGGGAATCCAAACGCGTTGGCGAAGCTCGCGAGCCATAGCACAGCAATGACGATCCCAAGAACCGGAGCTATCCACTCGAAGCGTGCCCACGGCAGGCTTGGCGCATCGGTTGGAAAGCGCAGCGCAAAGATCAACAGGCCGGCGAAGCCCGCGCCGTGCGCGAGCGCCTCGCCAATCTCTTGCACGAGAATGGCAACCGGCCACTGTTGCAGCAGTGCGTAATAAGCGTAGGTTTGCCCCGGGTTAAACCAGATCGCATAGAGGAAGAACCCCCAAGTTATCCTTCCCGGATGTACCCAAACGAGTCTGAATGCGGCCACGATCACGATGATGGCGACGAGGGTGTCGGCCAGCAGGACGAGGCGGTCTCCCCAGCCGTACGCGGGGTGAGCAGCTTCCATGCGCACAACCCTCGTGGCCCCGCTGTCGGCCGGCCGAATCACGAGCTCGATCTCGCGACCCGGTAGCACGACCTGTTTGCCGCCAAGGCCGCCCAGCACGGAAAGCAGGCTCTTACAACTCGGCGAATCGAGTGGAATACAACGCATCGCCGGCAGATCGATGCGATCGCCGCGCGTGATACCGGCGGCAACCGCGGGGGACTCTGCCGGTCTTACAAACGGACCGACAACGTCGACGATTACACCATCGTTATCGGCAACGAGGCCAAAGGAAGCGAGCGAACTGAAAACGCGATACAAGTCGGGTACGACCATTACCATCGCCCAGGTCGCCAGCACGACAAGAAGCGATCGGCTGGGAGTGATGTTCGGCAACTTCATCGAGCAAGAAGGCGATCGTTGTTCGAGCCGGCATCGTCGATTCTGCACGATGCCAACAATGCGGCGATGAGCAGCGTGACAATGGCCCGCATCTTGGTCATAGTCGTCCCGCCTTGTCCGGTGTCATAGTGGACGCAGCTGCCTCGATCGAGGACGGACGCTTATCATGAGGGAAAAACCCATGTTTCGTAAGGGGTTGATGGCAACAGCCGCGCTTGTTGCATTAGTCGCGATGTTAATCAATGCATCGTCGGCACAAACAGCTCGCCGCGCTGTCGGTGCTTCTCTCAATCCGATTCTGGATCCGATACGAACGCGGTTTGAACTGCCGGCCTTGGCCGCAGCCGTAGTGAAGAATGGCAAGATCGTAGCATCCGGGGCCGTGGGCACGCGACGCGTCGGCATGGTTATTCCGGTCACGATCGATGATCGTTTTCACATCGGCTCGGATACCAAGGCAATGACCTCGCTGCTGGCGGCAATGCTGGTGGAAAGGGGAAAGATCCGCTGGGATTCAACGGTCGCGGAAGTCTTTCCCGAGCTGGTGGCGACGATGGATTCGGACGTCAAGGCTGTGACGCTGGAGCAGCTGCTATCGCATACGAGTGGCATCCCGAGCGACAACGACGGGCACGGGGCGCTCCTGCAGCAGTCCTTGGCACAGGAGCACAAGAACCTCGATGAGCTCCGCTACTGGGTCATCGGGGAGTTAATCAGGCAGCCGCTGCAATCGAAGCCGGGTACGAAGTTTGCGTACGCCAATATGGGCTATACGTTAGCAGGCGCGATGCTTGAGCGGGTGAGCGGCAAGACTTGGGAAGAACTGATTGTCGAGCGCGTGTTCGATCCCCTGGGATTGAGGAGCGCCGGGCTGGGTCCGCAATCGACCCTGGGTCGCGTCGACGCTCCGCTTGGGCATGAACCATTGCCGGACGGAATTCTGAAGCCGATGCTAGCGGGGCCGAACGGCGACAATCCCGAGGTGATCGGGCCAGCCGGCACGGCGCACCTTTCGGTACTCGACTTCGCAACCTGGGCCGCATGGAACGCTGGCGAGGGCAAGCGCGGCCCCTATCTGGCGCGGCCTGAAACGCTGCGCAAGCTGCACACCAAAGTGATCGACATGCCACCCAAGCCGGATGCGCCGGTGGGCACGCCATCGATCGGAAGCTATGGATTTGGTTGGGTCACCGTCAGGCCGCCCTATGCGCACGAACCTTTTTTGTTCCACGGCGGCTCGAACGGACTGAACGTCGCTTACATCATGCTGCAGCCACAACGCGATTTCGGGATCGTCATGATGACTAATGTTGGCGGCAAGAAGGCAGATCAGGCGATGGTCGCGCTCGGAGAGGAGCTCTACAGGCGCTTCTTCCTGGCGCATTGAATAGTGCTAGATCCGTGCGGCGGAAAAATTCGGGATTTCTTCATGCGGGCGGGCCGCAGAAAGGGGGCAAGACATGATTCGGTTCAGACGGGAATTCTTGAAGACGGCAGTGGCGACGGCGACGTTCGCCTCGCTTCCAGCACAAGCGGCGGGCGCGGCTGAGCAATTCGGGGGAATCAGGAGGGATGACATTGCGGCTCTCTTCGGCGATCTGCCGGGCGATCTTGGATTGAAGATCCAGGCACCTTCATTGGAGCGGAAACACGGTTTTACCGTGCAAGTGAACGCAGACAAGATGCTGTTCGCGGCCAGCGCGATCAAGACATTCGCTCTTTGCGAGGCGCTGCGGCAAGCGGACTCTCCCGACATCGACAACGCGCTCGAGACAAAGGAACTGCCCCTCGATGCGAGTGTCTGGAATTTGGGCAGTCCTATCTTTAATCCGCCCGACCTGAGCGGCATGGTTTCGGAAAGAACGGCGCTGGAGGCGATGATCCTGCGCAGTGACAATACCGCGACGGACATGATCTTCAACCTCGCTGGTGCGGACAACATTCGCAAATTGATTGCGTCGGCGGGACTTCGACATACGCTGGTGCCGGACAACACGCGGATCTTTGCCGGCTACGTGTTCGGGGCAGACGATTACAAGACGATCACTTGGGACGAGCTGTTGACGATCACCAAGGACCCACGGATCGTGCATCCGTTTTTAAACGACGTTGAGACGCTTGCGTCCACGGCAGAGGATTTCGTTACGTACTATTCGCAAGCGTTGCAGGGTGCTTTCTTTCAGCATGGCGAGACGTTGCAGGAGTTCCGTCGCATTCTTACGCTATGCGACTTCATCTATCTCATCCCGATTCCGCTAGGGGTGAGTGCCTACGGCAAGAGCGGGAACGTGGACACTGCCGGCTTTCATGCACGAGTGTTTGCCGGGGGCATGTTCTTTGCTGATCGTTGGGTGTATTTCGCCTTCATCCTGAACTGGTACGCGCCGGAGGAGCTCGACCCGCAGACGGTGGAAAAGTTCTTCGCAGCCATCCACGAGGCGCTCAGGCGTGTGAGGGACGCGCTGTGTTGAGCTGACAGCTTACTGTTGCGAGTGAACCAACGAATAGTAATCTGCATGGCCATCGCCAAATAATGTCTGGCATTCGAGAAGTATTGCGTGAGAATCGTTTAAATCAGTCCGGCTTAGGTAGCGCTCAGCACGGAGGAGGTCCGAGGGCCCACGGTGTGCCGCAGATCATGGACGCGGAAGTCGGCTAGGTATGGAGATGAATGCCTGGATCGCATGATCTTCATTGGGCAGGGCTCGTTACGGCGTGCCGTATCCGAATACATGACCCACTATCATAGCGAGCGCACTCATCAAGTCTCAGTAACCGTCTGATCGCTCCCACGAGCACGCGTGCCGCTTGCGCGACCGAGGGCGCAGTCAGTCGCCACGCGCGGCTCGGCGGAATACTGAATTTTTACTACCGGCGCGCCGCATGACAAGGCCGTTCGAGAATTTGGATACTACGGGCTTCACTAGCGTTTCGTCGCCTTCTTCTTCGCCGCCTTCTTCCTTGGCGCCTTCTTCCCCTTCGGCTTACCGGCAGCCTTCTTCTTGGTCGCGCCAGACGTTTTCCCTTTTGTCTTTCTCACCACCGTGAATAGCTCAGAGAGCCGAACGTGATCGACCGAGGTATCGCTTGCCTTCCGAGCGGCCGCCAGCGCGACCTCGATAACCGCTTCATCCGCGGCGTCGCCCTTCAGCAGTTCGCGCCACGCGACGTCGATCTGATGCTTTAATTTCTTGGCCTTCCCCTGCTCGCCGAAATAGCCCAGGATCTTGGCGAATCCGTCGTACCCGAGTTTCACCATAGCAACGCTATCAGCTGCCATTTTTGCCTCTCTCAACCCTCGGTTTCGGCCGCGGCTTCTGCGGCTTCCATTTGAACGACACCGGGACCATCCATGCAGTCCCGAACTGCTTCGCGCCTTTTATCGCACCCGCGTTGCATAGCTTCCGGATGCAGCGATCCGAAAGCCCGAATTTGGCGGCCCGTTCGCACCACGAATAAAATTTGCCGCGGACTGCGTCTGCACATTCTGAACGCGCGTGGATGACGACGACAACAAAAAGAGCAGCAGCGGACTACTGCGCGATCGGGCAACGGACCAACTGGCGATCGCGATTGTGGCCAATTGAAATTGTGTGTGCCTAAAGTGTGACTGGAATAGATTGATTTTGCGATTGGCAAGCGTTGCAAGCGATTGATTTATAAATACTTAAATAGCCAAAATCCGCCTACGAACCAGGGGGTCGTGGGTTTAAATCCTGCCGGGCGCGCCACCAATTCGCGTTACACATCAGGAGGTTACGACGAAAGCGTCGCGACCTCCTATTTTTGTTACGCAGCTTTGCGTGAGAATCGCGTGAGTTTTGCGCGGCGTCGGTTGGCTTCGCCTTGCAGATCAACAGGCTGCCGCTGAAAAACGCGACCACCTGGCTTTTCTCACGCGCAAACATCAAAGGCTTACGACGACTCACGTCAGCCCGCTTTTCTTTTCAAAAGCGTCAGCGCGTGCGACTCGCGGGCATTGTCGGTGGCGATGAATTCCATCGCATCGATCAGCTCGCGTAACTCCGCCGCCGAATAGTGCGTCGTGATGCTGCCGCTCTTGTGGCCGAGGATCGCCTGCCGCGTTTCAAGGCCTACGCCGGCTGCCCGCAACCGCCGCCCGACCGTGTGCCGCAGATCGTGCACGTGCAGCGTTGTAAAACCCGTGGGTGGCGACTCGCCCAACCGCTCTTCGTACTTGGCCACGGCACGCGACCGCGCATTGACCCACGCGGTGTTGTTGACGCTATGAAGCGGCCGACTGCGATAGGTGAACACCGCGGTCGGGTGCTTGCCGCGACAGCGCTCGATGATCGAACGTGCGACCGAGTTGAGCACGCAGACGTGATCCTGGTCGTTCTTGCGCGTGTCGCCGGGAACGAGAAAAACGCTGCAGTTCAACTCGGGCACTTCGACCTCCCACCGCCAGTCCAGCCTTACTGCCTCGCTCTTGCTGCGCAGCCCGGTGTTGAGCAGGAACAGGCAAAGTTCCGCCAGATGCTCCGGCAACTCGGGCAGCAACAGCCGCTGCTCGGCCCACGACAGCGGATAGGGCGCGCGCGCGTCACGCACCTTCAGCAGCGAGATGAGCGGGGCCGTTTCCAGCCAGGTCAAGCCGTGCTCATCGCGCCACTTGCGTGCCGCCAGGTTCAAGATCCGCCGCACCGATGAAAGGTCGAGATTGATGGTCTTGGTCTTGACCCGCTTCACCCACACCTTGCCACTCTTACGCTTCACCTTGACCGGCTGCCGACGCCACGCGATAAACGATGTCAGTGTCCCATCATGTATCTGATGCAGGTCGCGCTCGCCAAGGAACGGATCGAGGAGCTTCAGACGGTAGACGTTATCGGCGCCCGAGTCCTTGTCGATCGCTTCTTCCAGCAGATACCGGGTCGCAGCTTCCCGCCACTTCCTTTTCCTCGCACCCCGTAAACGCTCGCCTGCCGAATCTGCTCTAGCCGGCGGTAGAGAAGACTTGATCGTCGTGCGAGCCGTCAGCAAGAAAATTCCGGTGCACCCGCCGACGTTAGGCCGTTTGCGCCTCACGAATCGGACCGGTCAGCGGGGGTTTGGAAAACGATCTAACGGGCGCGTGCGAAAGCGATCTCGATGCACGCGAGCCCTTCGGAAAAAGGAAAGGCCCTCGGTCCTTGCGAATGAGGGCCTTGCTACGTGACGCACCATCGAGTCCATGCACTGGCACGGGCCGTTGCCGAATCACATGGGACCGCCGAACCTTGAGGTCGACGACACCAGCTATGCTCGGCGCTAGACCGAGCGCACAACCTTAGTCGCTTGCGCGACGAGATCGGAATCGCTCCCGATCACTTCAAGGGCGGGTAACGACCGCAACGCAGTCCCGGGGAACTGGACTTCATGTATAGCGGATGACCCGCCGGCATGAAGGCTGTGTGAGCGCGATGCCCACGGGAAGCGGTTTGAGTATTGCACTGCTGCCTTCAAGAGTTCAAGCGAATTGGCGACGGAATCAACGGCGCAAGCCGAAAAGCGCGCCGTGGAGCGGGGTTTTCGCGTTGACAATGCGAGGGACCTAGCCATCGCGATGGACGATTGGCAAGAGTTGGGTCGTTCGCTTGGCGATACGCTGGCGGGTCCAGCCTTCCGCGTGCGGTTCGGGCGGTTGCCGCGCGCCATCGCAACGATCGATCCGGCGCACGGTCCAATCGATGATCGTTCTAAAGAAGCGAACATCACTTCGCAGGAGGTAAACCATGGCAATTGCGCGGGCAGTGCAAGTGTCGCGTCCGGGCGGACCCTTTGAACTCGTGTAGGCCGCCAACGTGTCCGAAGCGCTGACGACGCTGGGCGGCGCAAGGATCGTGCTGGCGACGGCGACGAGCTCGGAGGCTATGGCCGCGACCGTCGGCGGGCTCGCACCCGACGGACGCGTGATCGTCCTCGGGGCGGCACGCTTCCGGGTGTTGCTGACGACAGGAGACTAGGCCATGAAGCCCATCCGCAATCCCGACTCCGCACCCGGCGAGTGGTACATCGACACCGCGTGCATCGATTGCGGTGCGTCGCGCCATGTCGCGCACGATCTCATCATCGAACGAGACGGCAAAAGCGTGTTCGCGCGGCAGCCAAAGACATCCGAGGAGCGGCTTGCGGCTTGGCGAGCAGTACTCGTCTGTCCGACCGCATCGGTACGGACCGAAACGAAGCAGCCGCGGCCGCAAGCCGCGATCTTTCCCCAAGAGATAACCACGGGCGTGTGGCGCTGCGGCTTCAACGCACGCGCGTCCTTCGGCGCGCACTCCTACTTTGTCAGGCGCGCGAGCGGCAACCTCCTCGTCGATTCGCCGCGCCTTGCGACCGAGCTCGTCAACTGGTTCGAGGACGCCGGCGGCATCGAACACATTTTGCTGTCGCACCAGGACGACGTCGCCGACGCCGGCAAGTACGCCAAACGTTTCGGCTCGCGCGTCTGGATCCATCACGACGATCGGTCTGCCGCCCCGTATGCGACCCACCTCCTCGAAGGCGAGTCCGCGCGCGCCATCGCGCCGGGACTGGTCGCGATTCCGGTTCCCGGACACACGCGCGGCAGTGTCGTGTACCTCCTCGACGATCGCGTGCTCTTCGCCGGCGACTCGCTTGCTTGGAGCAAGCGTGAGCGAGAACTTATCGCCTTTCGTGATGCGTGCTGGTACTCGTGGAGCGCGCTCACTGCATCGCTCGCGAAGCTCGCCAATTATCGCTTCGAGTGGCTGCTGCCCGGGCACGGCTGGCCGGCTCATCTCGCCGCCGAGGAAATGACGATGCGGCTGCGCGCGCTCGTCACCCGCATGCGTGAACGTTGACGTCGGCTCTTGTCGGCGGCTGGCGTAAGGCATCTGATTGCGGTGCGGGGCGACGGGCCAGGGCGCCGTCAGCATTCCCGAATCGCCGCCATTCATCTGAAGACGAATGGACGATCGCGTTCGGGAACCGTCATGTCCCGGATGGCAACCGGACCTCGCCGCTATTATTTCGATCTCACGTTCTACGAAGACGACAACTATGGTGGCCGCCAATTCACCGCCGATGGACCGGTGACGAATTTCGACCACACTGGATTCAATGACCGCGCTCGTTCGGCGGTCGTTCTGTGCGCCCGACCGTCAATCCCAGAACTACCCGAATCGGCAGTAGGACCAACTTGCCGGATAGGTGCGTCAGCGCACCGACCTGACGGCATGACGCGCGTATGTTTCGAATTACAGGGAAACGCTTTACGCCGCGGGTTCACAGATGAAATCGTCGATGCTGTGGCTTCAGGTGGTGATAGCGTACTTGAACAATAAGGAAACAACATGTCCAAATTGATGATTGCACTAATCGCTGCTGCCGGGCTGGGCGTCGCCGGGGCCAGCGCGGCGCAGACAGTCGCGCCGAAAAGCACAGCGACGCCGATGTCGAAGGATACCTATGCCGCCGCGAAAGCGAGCGCCGATGCGCAATACAAGCTCGACAAAGAGGCGTGCAATTCGTTGAGTGGCAACGCCAACGACATTTGCGTCGCACAAGCCAAGGGCAAGGACAACATCGCCAAGGCCGACGCCGAAGCCGCCTACGAGAACACGCCGAAGGCTCGTCAAAGCGCGCGGGTTGCGCACGTTCAAGCGAACTACGACGTTTCCATCGAAAAGTGTGATGACCTGGCGGGCAACGGCAAAGACGTGTGCGTCAAGGAAGCAAAAGCGGAGTTAGTGAAGGGCACGGCCGACGCCAAGGTAGACCGTGTCGCGGCCGATACCAACCACGACGCAGCCATAAAGCAGGCTGAAGCCCGCACCGACGCGAATACAGAAAAGCGCGACGCTGAGTACAAGGTTGCGATCGAGAAGTGTGACGCGCTCGCGGGCCCTGCGAAGGATACGTGCGTCAGCAGCGCGAAGGTGCAATACGGTAAGCAGTAAGTTTGGCACCAGCACGGTTCGCTGCCCCGCCCTTTGGTAGTAGCGAATCTGACAGCACGGCCGGGTACGTCATTCCTCGGCCGTGCCCTGTCGCATACCGGCCTTCACGGAACACGATTTGGTTTTCTCTCTGTTCCGGCTCATGAGTGCCGGTGCCCGCCGCACGATCGCGGCGAACAAAGGAGCAAATAATGAGCATTGGCACCATTCTGCTGATTGTCCTGATCCTGATCCTTATCGGCGTCCTCCCCACCTGGCCCCATGCTCGTAGCTGGGGCTACGGTCCCAGTGGAATCGTCGGTGTGGTGTTGGTCATTCTGATCATCCTGTTCTTGATGGGGCGCCTATAAACCTGCGCGGTGACCGCAGAGCATTTCACTCAAAGGAACTTTCATGACGAACATCACCCGCAAATTTGCGACTATCGCAGCGGCCTTGCTAATGGCGACGGCGCTGGGTTGCGCCTCGACGCCGAAACAGGAAGCCAGCGGCGAATATGTCGACGACACTGTTATCACCGGCAAGGTCAAGACCGCCATCTTCAACGAGCCATCGCTCAAGTCGGCCGAGATCAACGTCGAAACGTTCAAGGGGATTGTTCAGCTGAGCGGATTCGTGAGTTCGCCTGCAGCCGAAACCATGGCAGTTGCTGTGGCCCGCGGTGCCGGCGGCGTCAAGTCGGTCAAGAACGACATGCGGCTGAAATAAGGTCAGTCGCCGCACGCTCCAGCATTCCGATCATCGTCATCGTCAAGGTCGTGTCGCAGCATGTGGAGCAGTTGCATCCGCTCGCCGAACTGCTGGGAGATTGACTCGGAGGCGGGTTTGCCGCTATGCCGTGGGATCACGCAAGAAGGCCACTTCGTTCTATGAACAAGTCGCTTGCAGCCAAACCGGCGTGGATCATTCGCACTGGCGCGATGCAACGCCTTGCGGTAGCACTCGCGGTCGCTGTCTGTACTTTCCTTGCGCAGCCGGGTTTCGTCTCGTGGCATACGCGCGCAGTAGTGAGCTGGGACCTTGGTGTGTTGGTCTATCTTTGTCTTGCATGGTGGCTGATCGCGCGCAGCGACGCCAGCACGACGCGTGACCACGCGCTGAGCCAAGACCAAAGTGGGTACATCATCTTTCTTTTCGTTGTGGGCGCATCCTGCGCCAGTATCGTCGCCATCGGCTTCGTCGTCAGCACCATCAGAGAGCTCGCCTTCTGGCCGCGCGCATGGCATCTCACCTTGACGATCGACGCGTTGCTGTCGTCGTGGCTACTGATCCAGACCGTATTCGCATTTCACTATGCCCGCCGATACTATGCAGTCGTGCGGCGTGATCCTGCGGTACCACCCGACCTGCTCTTTCCCGGCGGTCGCGAGCCCGACTATCTCGATTTCGCCTACTACTCGTTTGTCGTCGGCATGACCTCGCAGGTTTCCGATATTGCCGTGACCTCGCGTCAGATGCGGCGGCTCACGCTCGTTCACGCGGTGCTGGCATTCATTTTCAACATCGCGGTGCTGGCATTGAGCATCAACATCATCGCTAGCGTGATTTAGCTGGATGCCCAACTGCAACCACCGCACGAAACGTTGACGCTTGCGCATTTGAGATCTCTTTTGACCAACCACACCGCCACCGATGCACACGGCAGTCCGCGGTTCCGGAGATCCATGATGCAGATTCGCGCCGGCTTCGAAATGATCTACGACTGTCCGCAGCCCACTCCTATGATATTCAACCTGAACGTCCACTTCACACGCGCGTCCGATCTTGTCGGCCGCGAATGATTTGCTGTTCGACCCGCCGGTACCGATGACCGCCTATCGCGACAGCTTTGGCAACCGGTGTACCCGCATCGTTGCGCCCAAGGGGCGCACGCGCGTCTGCAGACGCACTCGTCAATGATATCTGGGTCCCCGACGTGGTCGTTTCCCAGGCGCGACAGCTACCCGTGCATGATCTGCCCGAGGAGGCGTTGCTGTTTCTGCTGGGAAGCCGATACTGCGAAACCGATCGATTGTCCGAGACGGCCTGGAATCTTTTTGGCAACGCGCCGACCGGATGGGACCGCGTCCAAGCGATCTGCGACTATGTCCATCGGTTGACGCACTTCCTTACGCGCGGACTGCAGCATGTGAGCACCGAAATGAGCTTGCATGTCCTCGCCTACAACCTCAAGCGAGTCATCAATCTGCTCGGGATGTCCACCACGATGAAAGCGATGAGACTGCTGCGCGCCTAAGGGTCTGTCGCGGTCCCTCTGAACTCGGACCCGAGATCGCCCTCCCCCTATCCCAGCGCTAACACCGTTAACTGCCAGCCGCCGACTGCGACAAGTCCGTCAGCAGCCTAGTTTCCAAACAGCCTCGGCCAACTGCGGTCGTCGCGCCACTCGCTCCATTTCAGTCTTTGACTGGTGGTCGTCCGCCACGAGCAGTCATTCGCGTCGCCACGCCGAATCCCACTGGAAGCGGATCATTTGCATAAAGAGCGCTCGCGATGAATGCAATCGCGCAATGAGCGCACGCTTACTGACACACCGTCCCGGGATCGCGGAACACCAGGCGCGTCAGCTGTTTGGTCTGCAGCACGCTGACCGGGGGGTTGCCGAGCGTTACCGCATACGCGAACGTTGCGCTGTCGCCGTCGCTGAAGGTCAACGTCAGAGTGCCCACCGGCATCCTGACCACGTTGTGCGGATCGAACGGTACCGCGTTAAACGCCGGACCTGTCGTCCGGAAAAGCGTTCCGCTGTAGACGCCGGCTGAGGTCTTCGCCGCGGTCGCCGATAGCCACAACGGCGCGCCGTCGAAATCGTAGGTAAACCACGTCGCGAAGATGAGGTCGCTCTGATGCGTGAAATGGACACCCCAACCCGACTCGCTCGTGCCGGCAGCAGCCCACCAGATATCCTGGTAGTTGGTAGCGGTCGCAAGGTTCGCTTGCGTCCCCGACGTGCAAACCGGCGGGGTTCCGAACACCATTCGCGTGATAGCCTTGGTGTGAGTGATTCCGTTGACCGTGTAGGCGAACGTGGCGTTGTTTGCATCACTGAAGGTCAGCGTACCGCCGCCCACCGCAGCGTACGACACTGCATTTGGATTGAAGGGCGTCGCATTGAGGGCCGGGCCGTGGGTCTCATAGAGCGTTCCCGAGAAGACACTGTCCCCGGTTCGGTTTGCGGTCATGCTCAGCCACCACGCCCTGCCGGCAGCATCGTAGGTGAACCAGGTGGCGAAGATCACATCGCCCTGGTGCGCGAAGTTGATTCCCCAGCCGGACTCGGACCCTGCGGGCGCATTCCACCAGGAGCCCTCGTAGTTCGGACCGGGTGATGCCTGAGCCGCGATACCTGTAGCCGCCACCGGAATTCGATACGATCCCTCCGATGTATTGATTGTCAGTTCACCGCTGCGGTCACCGGTGGTGGCAAGTCGCGCGAGCACGCCGAAAGTGCAACTCGCGCCCGGGGCGAGTGAAAACCCGGACCAGCAGCCGTCGGTACTTACGAGGAACTCGCCGCTGTCCGCTTGGATATCGGACATCGCCAAGGCGGCGTTGCCGCTATTGGTCACCGTGACCTGGCTCTCGCTCGAAGTCGGCCCTACAACAAGCGTGCCGAAGTCAATCACCTCGGGCAACGAACACACGTTGCCGGCCTGCTGTCCGGCTGGTGGCCCATAAAGGCAACGGCAACCATGTACGTCGTCGGCGGTCAGGTCGGTACCGTTGGTGTACGTCGAGTCTGGCGGACCCGACATGAGCGCGCCCTCGACGTTCGAATGCCCGAGCCCGATTGCGTGCCCCCATTCGTGACTTACGGTACGCGTCATCTGATCAAATGTTGTCACGTTCGTTGGATCCAACATCATGTCGGATTCCACCAAATTCAGATTGCTGGAGCCGGACGACTGATACCACACATAGTCGGCGCCCGAGATGCCAATGTCGGGTCGTTGCCATCCGACCACGCTGATGCCACCGGGTCCGCCGGCGGTGGTTTTCGGCACCGCATCGGTCTCTCCGGCGTACGCGATCTGCACTCCACAGACCGCGGTCCATTTCGCCGATTCCGTAACGATGTTTTGAATAACCGCGTCCTTGGCGTTGCTGAACGGTAGCGGTGCACCCGCATGGTTATAGTACCAACGCAGCGGGACTGGCCATTTCGCCGGTGTGCCGAACATGAACTTGAACTTGGAACTCGATCCGGGCCTCTGCGCCGATGAGGTGCCAGGCGCCGGAGTCACGACGTAGTCCGAAATGTCTGCGGCGGCATACGTCCTCCCTGGCCATAGCGAGACCAGCAACATGGCCGCTGCCGCGCACGCCTTGCCGAACCCGGAATTGCCGAATGACTTCTGCATAGTTCAATACTGTGATTTATGAGTACGACACGTGATCAGACGACACCTGATCTCGCTATGAAGGCGGTCCTACACAGGATGCTCGACCAGAGTCGATAGCCTCCTGAGGCGGTGCCTGATGCAGCGCAGGCAGTAGCAACGCGCGTCACCGGCGCTCGCAGGACTTGATCGTTGGGGAAGCAGGCTGCCGAATCGCAACGAACACCTTCGCGCACGTTAGCGTTCTTTACCGAGGGGGTCGGTGCGCCATCACACACACCCGTGTTTCGCACGGGTCACGCGTGTAACCGAACCCGGTATTTCCGAATGGTTTCCGCGCAGCCAAATGCTGTGACTTGTGAGGGCGACACGGGATCAGACGGCACCTAATAAACGATCGGCGCGCGTCTGAATCGCTTTGTAGACTTACTGACTCGCTCTTCGCTCGCCGCTGGACTTGGCTGTAGAAACTAGAGATTCATTTAAGGCAGCGCGTACGTGTGCAACGCCACGCAGCGCATGTGCAGACATGCAGCCACTGCACGAAAGCGGTCGTCGAGAGCGACGATACCAAGAAGCGTTGCGCTTCCTACACGAGTTGATCGAAAGTGGCCAGCAGGGTCCGTGATGTCAGCGTCTGCTTTACAGGCACTGAAAGACGGCTTTGGGTGTTGCCACTCCCGCGCCTACAGCGTTCGCGCCTCACAGCGGACACTGGCAACTCAATGGGCGTTGTGTTGCGAGTCTTTCCGCCTGAAAACCGGTCTCTAGAAAGAGCCTTAGCGCGATGCGGGCGCTGCGCCGCGGTGTGACGGGGGCGCACGGACGCGCGTAGCTCTAGCGCGGGACTTGCAGGGGAGGGCGGTCGCGCTAAGGTGGTCGCATGCCCGGCGAACCGCGCCTCCGCGATTACCTCACCCGCGACGAAGTCGCCTCCCTTCTGCGCTCCTCCAAGAAGAGCCGCCACGCCGCGCGCAATTACGCGATGATCCTGCTCGCGTATCGGCACGGCCTGCGTGCCTCAGAGGTGACGAACCTGCGCGTGAGCGACCTCGACCTCGGACCGGGACAATTTATTGCCACCGCGCCAAAGGCACAAGTCACCCCGTTAGACTAAGGCAGGTCTTAGCGTTCGCGAGTGAACCTGTTCTACGTCAATGTGCGCGCGCCCAAGAGGCTGCTTCACCCTATCGCCATGCTGGCGCGCCGAACCGGGCGCGGGGAAGATCGGCGACTCCATTGCAATCGGCCTAAGACCCGGCCAGCGTATGTCCCGGCCGTCGGATGCAGCGGCTGGGAGCGCGAGCCGGGCACGGATTTTCCTGCGGATTTTGAAGTTTGAGCTATCGGGTCAGCAACGCGCCGCTTACCACTTTATTTTTTTTGCCAATTCTTCGACGTGCTTTCGGTGTGACTCTGCCTCTGCGTTTTTCTTGGTGTCAGCGGCGGACCGCTTCATGAGCAGCTCGGCATAGGCGGTATTGGCGCGCTCCATCGCCAGCTGAATCGTTCGCTGATGCGATGACTCGATCTCTTCCATCGTAGTGCCATTGAGAGTCAGGCGATTCTGCGAAATGCTCGCGATGCCTTGCCTGTGACCACTGTCGTATTTCTCCGGGCCGTCGAATGCCTCGATAAACGTATCGATCCATTCACGCGGCGGCGCTGCGGACAGCTTTATCGGCACCGAGTACAGCCCGGAACCAGGCGTCCCGTCGTTCTTGGGGTGGCCGATGTCTGACAGAAAGAAGCCCTCAACCTTTATTGGAACGAAAGTCGGATTCACGCGCGCCTCCTGGGCGATATTTGCTATCCCACAAATGCTATCCCGGGGCGTGGCACCGAACAACAAGTATCGCTTAGGTTACTGTTAATACAACGATAATTAACTCTCTTGACACTGTGGGAAGTTCAACCGGTATGTAGGAGGGAAGTAGCCGATTTGAGATAGGTCGAATAGGTCCGGAATGTTCTGAAAATTTTGTGAGCGCGAAGGCCAAAGGAAGCCCCGTGCTGGCAGCGCGCTTTCCCCCTGCCCGGCATCAATTAAGCCAAGTAGTACCCTTGAAGCGGGTACGACGCGGAATTGGAACGTCGGATTTTTTCACTTGCGACAACACCGTGCGGCGCACCGCGGGCTGGGATTTGCTCGGTCCGATGTTCCGACGAGAAGGTAAGCTTGGGGGTAGATCGGGGGTAAGTGTGAGCTAGCTGCTAGACGTAGCCTCGTGGTGTTAATCCCGCCCTCGGAGGCGCCCCGTTGCCTTCTCCTTTCGCGCAACCATAAGCGACATAGCATTCTGAGGTCGCTCAACGTTTCGCGACGATCACATCGCGGCGACTCGCAACACAATACGCGTTCGGTTGCGAGAAGGCCGTGGTTGGGCAGCCTTCCGCTTACGGCCATGAACAGTCGGCCGTCCCAGCGCTCCAGTCTTCCTGATACCGGTCGTACGTAACTGAGCACACACAGCAGCCGCTCGCGCATGGGTCGCAGAGCTCGGAATTTGGGCGTGCAGGAGTCGCCCGCTGAGCACTCAGTAGTTTGCTCGTGAGCGGTGTGTTCGGCCGTCCGTTGGGGCCAGCGCTGTCTCTGGGGGGTGCCGCGTGGTGGGTTAGCACGCGTGGCGACTATTTGATGCGCATGGCGCATCAATTCATAGAAATATTGCACTTCACGGCGCCGCAGCGGCGTCTCAGACTCCGTCTCCATGGTGCTGCCACCGCGCAGCCGGACGACGGAGACCCTGGTGCACACACAAGACATCGACCTGAGAACGTGGATCGGCCGCAGCGAGACATTGCGCGACACTTTTTCGTCGGCTCCGGTGCGGGCGCTGACCGCGACGCTGGACCACGCGGCGGTGCCGGTGACCTACGGCATGCCACTGCCACCGCTATGGCACTGGCTCTATTTCCTGCCGATGCACCGGCAATCGGATATCGGCCCGGACGGACATGCCAGGCGTGGTGGCTTCCTGCCGCCGGTGCCGCTGCCGCGACGCATGTGGGCGGGTAGCCAGTTCGAATTCCGGTCGCCGCTCCGCGTCGGCGACGAGGCAGCGCGCACGTCGACGATCGATGACGTCACGACCAAGGAGGGCCGCACCGGCAAGCTGGTGTTCGTCAAGGTAAGACATGAGGTGCGCTGCAACGATGCCGAGAACCCGGCGCTGGTCGAGTTCCACGACATCGTGTACCGCGAGGCCCGAAGCGCCGGCGACGTCGAGCCTCCGCCGCAGGCCGCCGCGACCGGCGCCCCTTGGCAGCGCGAGATCGTTCCCGACGACGTGCTGCTGTTCCGCTACTCGGCGCTCACCTTCAACGGCCACCGCATCCACTACGACCGCAGGTACGTGACCGAAGTCGAGGGCTACCCCGGCCTCATCGTGCACGGCCCGCTGATCGCCACGCTGCTGATGGATCTGCTACGCCGGCAGCTGCCCGACGCCGATGTAGCGACATTCCGCTTCAAGGCAGTGCGCCCCACCTTCGACCTCCACCCGTTTTGCGTCAACGGCGCGTTGCAGGACGACGGCAAGACGGTACGCCTGTGGGCGCAGGACCACGAAGGCTGGCTCACGATGGATGCCACGGCGACGTTGCGCTGAACATCCCCAAACCATCTCTGACAGGACACTGCATGCAACCGCTCAAGGGACTCACCGTGGTGACGCTCGAACACGCCATAGCGGCGCCGTTCGCGACACGGCAGCTCGCCGACCTCGGCGCCCGCGTCATCAAGATCGAGCGCCCGGGTAGCGGCGACTTTGCCCGCGGCTACGACACACGCGTGCGCGGCCTGGCCTCGCATTTCGTCTGGACCAACCGCTCCAAGGAGAGCCTGACGCTCGACGTAAAGCATCCCGAGGCCGCGAAGGTGCTCCAGCGACTGGTGCTCGAAAAGGCCGACGTGGTGGTGCAGAACCTGGCACCGGGCGCGGCAGCGCGGCTGGGCCTGGGCTACGAGAAGCTGGCGGCCAGGAAATCGGACATCATCGTTTGCGATATCTCCGGCTATGGCGCCGACGGTCCGTACCGCGACAAGAAGGCTTACGACCTGCTGATCCAGAGCGAGGCGGGGTTTGTCTCGGTCACCGGCACGGCCGACGAACCCTGCAAGGCAGGCCCCTCTATCGCCGATATCGCCGCCGGCATGTATGCCTACACCAACATACTCGCGGCCCTGTTGCAGCGCGCGCAAACCGGCAAGGGGCAGCACATCGACATCTCGATGCTCGAGTCGCTGGCCGAATGGACCAGCTATCCGTTGTACTACGCCTTCGACGGCGCTCCCCCGCCGCCGCGCACCGGCGCGGCTCACGCCACCATCTACCCCTACGGGCCGTTCCCGACCGGCGATGGCGGCACGGTCATGATGGGGCTGCAGAACGAGCGCGAGTGGGTCAACTTCTGCGAAAAGGTGCTGCTGCAACCCGCGCTTGCGAAGGAACCGCGTTTTGCCGGCAACGCGCAGCGCGTTGCCGAGCGCAAAGCGCTACGCGACATCATCGTCGAGGCATTCCAGCCGCTGACTGCACCGCAAGTCGTCGAACGGCTCGAAGCGGCGCAAATCGCCAATGCCCGGGTGAACACGATGCAAGAGGTCTGGGCGCATCCCCAACTGAAGGCGCGCGGACGCTGGCGCGAGATCGGTTCGCCGGTGGGCTCGCTGCCCGCGATGCTGCCGCCTGGCACCTGGGACGAGGGCCCTCGCATGGACCCGGTGCCGGCGCTTGGCGAACACACCGAAGTAATCCTCGCCGAACTCGGCATTGACGCGGCCGGCGTGCACGCGCTGCGCGCGGCGGAGGCCGTCTGACATGAACGGACAGCTCTCGGCCTCTCCTGGTTCGCTGCCCCCCGAGTCTGCGCCGGCGCGTACCTATCTGTTCGTGCCCGGCAACCGGCCCGAGCGTTTTGGCAAGGCACTGGCGAGCGGCGCGGACGCGGTCGTGCTCGATCTGGAGGACGCGGTTGCCGCCGAGGCAAAAAGCGAAGCGCGCGATGCGATCGCCAACTGGGCGGCCACGGCCAGCCCTGCCGAGCGCATGCGTGTCGTCATCCGCATCAACGACGCGGTTTCGTCGAGTTTCGCCGCCGACCTGCGCCTGCTCAGCGACACCGGTCTCGCCGCGGTGATGCTGCCGAAGGCGGAAGCCGGCGATGAAGTTGGCGCCGTCCGTGCCGCAGTGCCGCAGGCGAGCGTGCTGGCGCTGGTCGAGAGCGCACGCGGCCTCGCGCGAGTCGACGCCGTGGCCGCAGCCGCCGGCGTGACGCGCCTCGCTTTCGGCACGCTCGACTATGCCCTCGACCTGGACCTCGACATCACGGAGGACTCGGACGCGCTCGTCTACGCCGCGAGCCGGATTGCGATTGCGGCGCGTGTGGCCGGGCTCGCGGCACCCGTGGCCGGCGTCACGCCGCAACTCGACGACGAAGCACGCCTGCTGGCCGACCTTGCCTGGTCGCGACGCCACGGCTTCGCCGCCAAGTTGTGCGTCCACCCGAAGCAGGTCGCGGCCATCCACGCCGCGCTGGCACCGAGTCCGCAGGACCTCGACTGGGCGCGCCGCGTGCTGGCCGCCGAAGCGGCTTCACCCGGCGCCGCGCGCCTCGACGGCCGGATGATCGACCGTCCCGTGATCCTGCAGGCGCAGCGCACGCTGCGGCGCGCCGGATACTGACGTCCCAGTTTTCCAACCCTTGGAGCAACACACCATGGCTTCCACCCTCATCGACTCCGCGATCTTCCAGGGCATCTTCAGCAGCGATGCAATGCGCGCGGTCTGGTCCGACGAAAACCGGACTCAGAAGTACCTCGACGTCGAAGCCGCACTGGCCCGCGTGCAGGGCCGCCTCGGCCTGATCCCGCAGGAAGCGGCCGACGAGATCGTCAGCCACTGCAAGCTCGAACAGATCGACATGGCCAAGCTGCGGCAGCAGACCGAGCGCATCGGTTATCCGATCCTCGGCGTGGTCTCGCAGCTCAACCTGCTGTGCCGCGACAAGCTGGGCGAATACTGTCACTGGGGCGCGACCACACAGGACATCACCGACACCGCGACGGTGCTGCAAATCCGTGAGGCGCTCGCGATCGTCGACCAGGAGCTGGCCGCAATCTCGGCGGCGATGGCCAACCTCGCGAAGACACACCGCGACACGCCGATGATCGGCCGCAGCAACCTGCAGCAGGCGATTCCCGTGACCTTCGGCTACAAGATGGCCGGTCTGCTGTCGGCGATCGAACGCCATCGCGAGCGGCTCGCGCAGCTGCGCCCGCGGGTGCTCGTCGGCGAATTCGCCGGCGCAGCGGGCACGCTCGCCTCGCTGCAGACGGGCGCGATGGAAACGCAGGCGGCGCTTTGCACAGAGCTTGGCCTGGGCCAGCCGGTGATCGCCTGGCACACGATCCGCGACAACATCGCCGAGGTCGGCGCCTTCCTTGGCCTGGTCGGCGGCACGCTCGGCAAGCTCTCGATGGACGTCAAGCTGATGATGCAGACCGAGGTCGGCGAGGTCTACGAGCCCTACGCCCATGGGCGTGGCTCGAGCAGCACGATGCCGCAGAAGCGCAACCCGATCTCCAGTTGTTACATCCACGCCGCGATTTCGGTGGTGCGCCAGCATGCTGCTGCGCTGATGGACGCGATGGTGGCCGACCACGAGCGCAGCACGGGCCCCTGGGAGATCGAGTGGATCGTGCTGCCCGAGGCCTTCTGCCTGATGGCGGGCGCGTTGAAGCAGTCGCGCTTCGTGCTCGAGGGCCTCGAGGTCGATGCGAAGGCGATGCGCCGCAACATCGACCTCACTCACGGCCTGGTGATGAGCGAGGCGGTGATGATGGGCCTCGGGCCGTACATCGGTCGCGAATATGCGCACGACCTCGTCTACGACATCTGCCGCGAGGCGGTGAAGCAGCAACGTCCGCTGCTCGATCTTTTGGCGGAAAACCCGCAGATCAGCGCTCACCTCGATCGCGCGGCGTTGGCGACGCTGTGCGACCCGTCCAATTACCTCGGCCAATCCGGCGCAATGGTCGATCGCGTGCTGGCCACGCTGCGCTGACCCCGACAAACAATTATCGCCCAAAGGCAAAGCCGGCAATCGACCGGCGCCGCCGGCCACCAAGGAGGCACTCCATGCACCCCGCCAAGTTGTTGAAGCATCTCTACATCCAGGTCCTCATTGGCCTGGCCCTCGGCATCACCGTTGGACATTACTGGCCCGAATTCGGCGCGTCGCTCAAGCCTCTGGGCGACGGCTTCGTCAAGCTCGTGAAGATGATGATCGCGCCGATCGTCTTCTGCACCATCGTCAGCGGAATCACCTCGCTGGGCGACTCGAAGGAGATCGGCAAGACGCTGATCAAGTCGATGGGCTTGTTCTACGTGCTGACCATCCTCGCCCTGATCACCGGTCTCGTCGCTGTGTTCGCGCTCCAGCCCGGGGCCGGAATGCACATCGACCCGAAGACGCTCGACGCATCTGTGGCGGCGAGGTTCAGCAAGGACGGGCCGATGGGTTTCGTGGACTTCGTGCTCCACATCGTGCCGCAGTCGTTCTTCGGCGCCTTTGCCGAAGGCGAGGTGCTGCCGGTGCTGCTGCTCGCGATCCTTTGTGGCTTTGGGCTGACGCGTATCGGCGGCGCGGGTCACGCGGTGCTGGACGGCATCGACAGCTTCGCCCACATGCTGTTCGCGGCCTTCGGCCTCATCATGCGGCTCGCTCCATTGGGTGCGTTCGGCGCCATGGCGTTCACCGTCGGCCGCTACGGCATCAAGTCGATCGGCTCGCTGGGCCAGTTGATTGGCACTTTCTACGTCGCGTGCGGCTTCTTCGTCATCGTGGTGCTGGGTCTTCTCGCGCGCATGCACCGCTTCAAGCTCTGGCAACTGCTGCGCTACATTCGCGAGGAGCTGCTGGTGGTGCTGGGCACGTCTTCGAGCGAGCCGGTGCTGCCCCGCCTGCTGATGAAGCTCGAGCATCTCGGCTGCAAGAAGGGCGTGGTCGGGTTGGTGCTGCCCACCGGCTATTCGTTCAACCTCGACGGCACCGCGATCTACCTGACGCTCGCGTCGATGTTCATTGCCCAGGCGTGCGACATCCACCTGTCGTGGGCGCAGATCGCCGGCATGCTCGGCCTCATGCTGCTTACGTCCAAGGGCGCGGCCGGCGTCACCGGCAGCGGATTCGTCGCGCTTGTGGCAACGCTGACCGTGATCCCCGACCTGCCGGTCGCGGGGGTGGCGCTGCTCGTCGGCATCGATCGCTTCATGTCGGAGGCGCGCGCGCTCACCAGCACCATCAGCAATGCCGTGGCCTGCATTGTCGTATCGAAGTGGGAACACGCCTGCGACCACGACGTGCTGACGAGCGAATTGGCGCAGGGATACGCGACGGCCGAAGAGACGCTGGAGAGCGGCCGGGAACTCACCGGCTCGCCGATGGCCGGCGGCGTTCATGGGACGCAGCTCCGGTGAGCGGCGCGGGATCACCGTGCGGCGGGCTTGCGTGCAGCCTTCCTGCGCGCCGGTTTCATCTCAAGAAGAAAATCGTACAGTTGTTGCGCCGACGGCGACAGCGAGCGGTCCTTGCGCCGGATGAGACCGACCGTACGCGTCACGACCGGGTCGCTGAGCGGCACGCTGACGAGCAGGGGGTGGTCGGCGGCCGGCATCGCCAGCGACGGAACAGCGGCAACTCCCAGGCCGGCTTCGACCAGCCCTATCATCGTCGTCACATGCTGAGCCTCGTAGATGGCCTGTGGCTGGCCGGACACATGCGCCAGCGCCTGGTCGAGCAGCAGCCGGTTGCCCGAGGACTTGCTCACCGAGATGTAATCGTATTGCGCGAGATCGCTCCACGTCGCGTGGCGTTTGCGCGCGAGCGGGTGGTCGCGGCGGCACGCGCCGACGAAGCGGTCTTCCAGCAGCGGCTTGAACTCGATGCCGGTTTCCTGGCTGCCCATGAAGTTGAGTCCGAAATCGACCTCTCCGCCGGCGACGGCAGCCAGCACCTCGTTCGCGCCGGCATCGAACACCTTGATGCGGACCCTGGGGTAGCGCTCGTGGTAGCGACGGATGACCTGCGAAAGAAAGTAGTAGACGGTGGACGGCACGCACGCGATCGCCACCTCGCCCATGCGCGTGGCAGCCACACCGCGGATGCCAAGCAGCGTGTGGTCGAGATCCCCGAGCAGCTGCTCGACCTTGCGCGCGAAGTCACGGCCCACCACGGTCAGGCTCACCCGCCGCGTGGTGCGCTCGAGCAGGCGCACACCCAGAGCCTGCTCCAGCTTGTCGATGCGGCGGCTGAACGCTGGCTGTGAAATGTGCACCATTTCCGCCGCCTTGCGGAAGTTGCTCAGCTCCGCCACGGCGCGAAACGCCAGAAGGTCATTGAGATCGAAGTTGATGGCCACGGCACCTCTTCCTTATGGGGTTACTGATGCCCATTTTGGATCAATCGTTCGCAACAATGCAAATCACCAAACATCCACCGAGTACCGATCATGAGTGTCATGAGCCGAACCATTCCATGTGTCCTGATGCGCGCTGGTACCTCACGCGGACCGTTCTTTCTGCGGGAATGGCTACCCAGCGATGAGGTGGCACGCGACGAGGCGCTGATCGGCGCCATTGGCGCGTCCGATCTGCTGCAGCTCGACGGCGTAGGAGGTGGCAGCACGTTGACGAGCAAGGTCGCGATCGTCTCAAGGTCGACCAAGCCCGGTTGCGACGTCGACTACCTGTTTGCGCAGGTGGGCGTCGGACAACGGTCGGTGGACACGCGGCCGAACTGCGGCAACATGCTCGCCGGCGTCGGTCCGTTCGCGATCGAGCAGGGACTGGTCGCTGCGGCCGACGGGACCACGACGGTACGCGTGTTCAACGTCAACACGAGGTCACGCATCGATGTCACAGTGCAGACGCCGGGCGGTCGGGTAGTCTACGCCGGTGACACGCGCATCGACGGCGTCGGAGGCACGGCGGCACCGATCCGGCTGAACTTCCTCGATGCCTGGGGCGCGGTCACCGGTTCGGTGTTTCCGACCGGCCAACGCATCGACTTGATCGATGGAACCGAGCTCACCTGCATTGACGCGGCGATGCCGCTGATGATCATCCGCGCGCGCGACCTCGGCGTGAGCGGGCGTGAATCGCCGAGCGAGCTCGATACGAACGCGAAGCTGCTCGAGCGGCTGGAGTCGCTTCGCCGCGTCGCTGGCGTACGGATGGGCCTCGGCGACGTGTCTGCGAGCGTCGTGCCCAAGCCGGTGCTGGTGAGCGAAGGCGACAGCCCCGCCAGCCTGACGTCGCGCTATTTCACGCCGAGGCGCTGCCACGCGTCGCATGCCGCCACGGGCGCGATCGGGGTCGCTACCGCCTTTGCGCTGCCAGGCACGGTGGCGAGCGCAGCCACGCCGATCCACGGTACTGAGAACGTCGTGGTGCTCCATCCCCAGGGCCGGATCGACGTGGAAGTCGAAACTGCCGAGGAGGGCGACGCGACGCAGGTCCGGCGTGCCGCGCTGGTCCGTACCGCGCGCAAGATTCTGCAAGGTGACCTACACCTGCCGGACTACGTGTTCTCGGGCCCGTTGCGAGAGGAGTCATCGGCGACCGCGCGGGTCGCATCGTCCAGTGCCGATGTTCCTCGCGCTGCCGCGTTTCCCACCAGGACGATCACCATCGTCGTGCCCACGACTGCGGGCGGCGCAAACGATGCGATGGCGCGAGCCATCGCGCAAAAGCTCGGGCCGCTTCTCGGCCAGAACGTCATCGTCGACAACCGCGCCGGCGCGAACGGTTCGATTGCGGCGGAGTATGTCGCCCGCGCGGTGCCGGACGGCCATACGCTGATGCTCGGCTACATCGCCACCCACGGCATTAACCCGGCTTTGCAGACGTTGCGCTACGACCCCGTTATGGACTTCGCGCCGGTCGGAATGGTCGCCTACTCGCCGACGCTGATGGTGGCCGGTGTCGCCGTGCCGGGTCAGGCAGTCTCGGACGTGGTGACACAACTCAAGACGCCATCGCACACCTATGCCTACGCCTCGGCGGGCAACGGCACGGCGCCGCACTTCGCCGCCGAGTTGTTCAAGCTCAGCACGGGCATCGTGATGCCGGGTGTGCGATACAAGGGCTCGGCCCCCGCGGTGAGTGCCACGGTCGCCGGGGAGACCCAGATCATGTTTCCGAGCCTGTTCACCGCTTATCCTTACGTCAAGGCTGGCAAGCTGCGCGCGCTGGCGGTGGCCGGCCCGAAACGCGTCTCGAGTCTGCCCGACGTACCGACGCTGCACGAGGCAGGCATCGAGAATGTGGACGTGACCCAGTGGTATGCAATCTTCGCGCCGTCCGGGACGCCACCGCATGTCGTCGAGCAGATCAACGATGCACTCAATCATGTCCTGACCGACAAGGATGTCGTCAAGCGCATGGAGGACCACGGCGCGCACGTCCAGTCGAGCACACCCGACGAGCTTGGTGTCTTGGTAAAGCGCGAGTTGGCAAAGTGGACGCGGGTCGTAGAAAAGGCGAAGCTGACCGCGGACCGATCGTGGCACGGTTCGCCTGACCTCGCCATCGATCTTGTTGCATCGTCATAGCCGGCGACTCGCGGACGGCAACAACGGGTCCACGAGCGACGATAGTCGGACGGCCGATGGCAGCCGATAGCAACCGCGCCGCGTTGCGATGTCTCGCAATCCAGCGGAGGCACCGACTGGCCACGGAGTTGCCGTTTGAGTGCGACGGGTGGGGGCGTAGCATCTTGCGTTTCCGGGTGCCCGGGTTGGTGCCAATCATGTGGATGCGGGGAGATGCAATGCAGGTTTCGAGTGGAACGAGCGCGGTGCAGCGGCTTGAGCTGGCGGTGGTCGGGGTGGCGGTCGCCGTTATGGCGGGCTGCAGTTCAGTCTCCCAGCGCGACTCGCCGCTCAAGACCGAGAGCGCAATCGTGCCTCCCGACCTCGTGGCGGCCTGTCCGATCACGCAGTCTGCAATCGAATCCCTCGTGGTCAAGACGAAGGGGCTTGCTTACAACGGTACGCGGTTCGGAAGCATCGGCACCTACACCTACCTGCTCGCGGAGGCGACGGGCACGGTCAATGCGAGCGATCGCTGCGCGCCGACTATCGTCGACCTGAAAAATGCGGCGGATGAAACGGGAACGGTGAAGTACTCGTTCGACGTCGTGATTCTGACGCCGACGGATCCCGCCAAGGCGAACGGTACATTGCTCTACGAGGTCGTCAATCGAGGTCGAACCATTGCATTGGCCGCGCTTCAGGACAGCAACACGATGGACATCTACAGCGCGCTGAAGCCAGTCATGCCGAGCAACGCGAAGGGCGTGGTCCGAGGCAAAGGCGCCGGCAATGCCTTCCTGCTGAACCAGGGTACACCGTCGTCTTGTCAGGTTGGCAGGGCGACCGGCCCCAGCAGTACAAGCCTGCGGCCATCTCGGATAAGAACACCTGGCCCGTCATCGGCATGACCGTGCCCGTCGCGCGCGACGTGACAAATGGAAACGCCCCGATCACCGGCAACGTACAGGACGAGTTCATCGTCGACAGTCCGAAGGCCAACTTGCTGGGCACCTACTACAAGCGCGCGCCGGGCACTCCCGCCACGCTCACCATTCGCAAGACCGCGACTTCGTCTCCCATCGTGGTGTCCGAGACGCTGTGGAAATACGTTCCGGGCGCAGGCACCACGGAGGGGGCAACACCGGCCCCAATGGCTTCGGGTACGTCGAGATCGACCGTGCGGGTGTGCGTGCGGACGCCCGCTATGCGGCCGCGCTCGACGACGGCAGCGACAACGGATCAATTTACCTTTTCGACTTCAGGGCGGTGGACCCGACAGTGATGGGGCTCGGGTTCCTCGCTACACGCGACCTCATTTCGTTCTTGCGCTACGAAAGCAAGGACGCGAGCGGGAACGCGAACCCCTTGGCGACCCAGCCTACCATTGCCGTAGCCACCGGCATCTCGCAATCGGGACGCTACCTTCGCGACTTTCTGTGGCAGGGATTCAACGAGGATGCGAAGGGACGCATCGTCTTTGAGGGAATGCTCCCGCTGGTCGGTGGCTCGCGCAAGACATACACCAACTATCGCTGGGCAAAGCCGGGGGACTACTCGCGCCAGCATGAGACGCACTACGCACCGGGCGACCAGTTCCCATTCGCCTACACCACCATCACGGACCCGCTGACCGGAAAGACTGACGGGCTGTTGCGGAAATGCGCGCAGACGCGCACTTGCCCCAAGGTCTATCAGTACGACAGCCCCATCGAAGCGAACGGCGGACGCACGTCCCTGCTCGTGACCGATGGCACCGGGAACGCGATACCGGTTCCCGATAACGTGCGTCTGTTCTATGCGCCGGGCACGCAGCACACGCCGATGCCGGCTACGGAGGCCGCCGACCTGCAGCCCGACTATACGGTCGACCGGTCCGTCGGCAAGGACGACCCGTCGGCTAACCCGTGGGCACTGGTGTCGAGCACCGCGATGTACCGCGCGCTGCTCATGAGCCTGGAAGGCTGGGTGAAAGGAACAGCGAAGCCTCTTGATATCCGCTATCCATCGGTGTCGGATGGGACGCTGGCTGTGGCCACGCCGAACCTCGCGAGCATTGGTCGGCCTGATCTCACCGCGGCCGGGCTACGTTACAACGGCGTGTACAACACGCTGAGCGTGAACGACGAGATGGTCAGTCCACCCGTGCCGGGAGACCGGTACTACGTGGTGCCCCAGCCGACGACGGACGCGCAGGGAAACGAGCGCGCGGGAGTCAAGATGCCAGACATCGCCGTGCCGTTGGCCACGTTTGCGGGATATAGCCTGCGCAAGCGAGGCTATGCCGAGGGACAACAGAACGGCCTGAACAGCTCACAACTCGCCTTTGCAACGACACCGACGTCGCGAAAGCCCGGCGATCCCCGCAAGAGTGTGCAGGAGTTGTATGGGAGCAAGGCGGCCTACCTGGACTCGGTCAACCGCGCGGTGGATCAGTTGGTCGTCGAAGGCTTCATCCTCAAGGCGGGAGTCGGCGGCGTAGATGACCCAGCCGAGTACCGGAATCGCGCGCAAATGCAGATAAAACAGGCGGGACTGCAACAATTGCCTTAGCACCGCCGCCGTGAAGATCATCGGCTTGGCAATGCCCGCTTCGCATTGTCGGAGTACCGCTATGGGTCGACTGCGGACCAAGTAACTCGGCTATCCGCACTCCACTCGTCGGAGGAAAACTCGCGACCGTTAGAGCGTTCGGTTGCGAGTAGACCCACCCGCTGGTGCGCCTTCGGCCACCTCCACCATGCAGGCCTTAGGAGACTAACGCCGGAACGACTGTTGGGTCCAAACGGTCAACCACCGCTTCCAGTCGCAGGCGCAGCTAGAGAAGCGACAAGCTAGACCGTCAATGGATCAGCCAAGCAGCAAACAGGAAGCGTTACGCCAATGCCATCCGGCGAGCGAAGCGAATGGGCGTTACCGACGCTGGTCAGTCGTCGGCGCGCCATCGATCGACGGTGCGGTCGATGATAAGATGGCACACGTTTCCTTCTGGTACGCCGACGATCGGCGCCGGCTCGCCGCTGCCTGTGCTCGCCGCCCTTTTTGAGCCAAAGTAGCAGCCATCCTCGGGTGCTGGCGCGATCGCCGTTCGAGCCTAATCCCGCGCTTGCACGTGCCCAGTACGCAATTAAAGTCTTCGTGAGCGATACCGTCACCGTCCTCATCGCCCATCGTTTCGGCAAGGTCGAGGCTGTCCGCCGGCTCAAAGAGGGCTTTGCTCGCACCAACGGTCACCTCGGGGCGATGATCGCCGTGGAGCAGGAGGCTTGGGAAGGAGACACATTGCGCTTTCGCATGCGCGCGCTCGGCCAAACAGCAGCCGCAAGCATTGACGTGCTGGAGGACGCGCTGCGCATCGAAGTGTCGTTGCCTTGGCTCCTAGCGAAAGCAGCGAAACGGCTTCTTCCCATATTGCGTAAGGAAGCAACGCTTCTCCTGGAAAGGAAATCGAGGTGCACGGGATGACGAGCGGGCGGTTCTCCCTGAGGTCGTTTTGTGCTTTGGCGACGAGGGTTCCTTCTGGCGCTGGACACTTGTCCTGTGCGAGATTTCGCTGAACAACAACGCATGCGCATCGAAGTCATCTGCACTGGCGACGAAGTTCTCACCGGCAAGATTGTCAACACGAATTTCAGCTACATCAGTCAGAAGCTCGAGGACTTCGGACTTGCCGTCACCTGGGAAACCACGGTCGGCGACGACCGGGCAGAACTGCTGTTGGCCTTCCGGCTTGCGGGCGAGCGCGCCGATGCGGTCATCGTCAACGGCGGCCTCGGCCCTACGGTCGACGACCTCTCGCAGGAAATCGCAGCGCGAGCCGCCGGGGTCGAACTCGAATTGAACGAGCGTTGGCTGGCGAGGATGGAGCAGTATTTCAATCGGCGCAGCCGCGTGATGCCACCCAACAACAAGAAACAGGCGATGCTGCCTGCAGGCGCCGAGGTGCTGGACAATCCCGTCGGCACCGCGTGCGGCTTCGCGCTGACGATCGGCCGGGCGCGGTTCCTGTTCAGCCCGGGCGTGCCGCGCGAAATGCGCCGCATGCTCGAAGAGCAGATCATCCCCCTGTTGCTTGCCAGGGCCGGCAAGCAGACCTCCATTTATCTGAAGCGCTTTCACACGTACGGCATTGGCGAATCGCACGCCGATTCCCTGCTGTCTGGCGTCGAGGCGCTGGCGCCCGGCGACGGCGTGAAGCTCGGTTTCCGCGCGCACTACCCGCAGCTGGAGACCAAGCTTGCCGCGCGCGGCCCCAACATAGATGAGGTCCGGCGCACGCTCGCGCCTGTGGAAGCGGCGGTGCGCAAGCGCTTAGGCAACTTCATCGTCGCCGAAGATGACGCCACGCTCGAGGGCGTGGTGCTCGACGCGTTGCGGGCGCGTGATGCGACGCTGGCGATCGTCGAAACATTCAGCAGCGGCCAGATCGCAGGGCGCATCGCCCATCTGCCAGGGGCAGAAGCAGTCCTGCGCCGTGGCGTCGTCGCGCGTCGGCGCGAAGACATTTGTGCCGTGGTCGGCCTCGATCCGGATCTGCTCAAGGGCGGAATGTCGAAGGAAGCCGCGGGCGTGGTCGCGCGTGCGGCGCTTGCACAGACCGGCGCGACGCACGCGCTGGCGGTGCTGGTCGATATCGATGACGGCGCCGATCGCATCGAGTTTGGCGGCACCATCTGCCTTGCGATCGCCACTACGAACGACAGCGTTCTGCGCCGCTCCCGCGTTGTCGGCGGGCGCGGCTGGGTGCGCCTCAGTGCGGTGGAAATGGGGCTCGATTGCCTGCGCCGGTATCTGCAGGGCCTGCCGGTCGACGAGCGCATCGATTTCGAAAAAGTCGAATAGCCACCGCGGAAAAGGTCGGAGCCTGCGACACCGATCAGGTGGTAGTCTCGGTCAGCCCAGGAACGCTAATCGTTTTTCCTGCCTGGCTGCCCGCACTCGGTGGATGCCAACCAGAGCGAGCTCTTCAGAATTAGCATCAGCTTCAATGTCATGTTCGCGGCGTTTGCCCAAACGATGGGGCAGCCCTTGTGGGCCGAGCAGTGAAACGCACACTCCAGGTGTAAGAATCGGGACACGCCGTCGCCTTCACAGCGCGCACTTCAAGGCTGGAACTCGTACGGTGGCAAGGTGGAGAGCCGGGTATCCGTGATCGCGCCGCCTACGGTGAAGTGATACAGGCTCTGCCAGGAATAGTCGTGGATTCCAAGCAGCGCGTGTATTTCGTCATCGAAGAAACAGCCGATCCCAGTGGAGCGCACGCCGGCGGCCTCTGCTTCGAGATAAAGAACCTGCCCAAGCATGCCGCATTCCCAGAACAGATGACGGTAGCGCGATGGTTCATGCAAAGCGGCTGCGAACTTCGCGAGCATCCCCAGCGCAACACAAGAGTCTGCGCCGATATGTTGGTGGCAGCAGATCAACTTGGCCAGGTCGCGCAAATCGTAAGGCAACAATAGAATCAGGGGCAGATGATTCGGTCCGGTCTTCTGCCATAACCATTCAGGGCGCATCGATTGCTTGAGGCCGGGGAGGGCTGCCGGATCGCGAAGGAACATATATAGCCCCGGCTCCAGGCCATCCACCCGGTGCAACATCAGCGCAAGATGCACGAGCACGGGATCCGGCAACGCGTTCCAGGGCGGTGCATCGCCGCGCACCATGAGGCACTCGAGCATTGCAAAAAGAGCCGCGGCGGGGATACGCGTGGTGCCATCGAAATCCACGGCGCTGCGGCGTTGGCGCGCGATCTCGGCAAAAGCTCAGATCAAGGGCGGGAGGGGCGGGGAGCGGAAGCGCAATCGGTGTCGGTGTGGCGGGCTCCTGCGTGAGAGTCCTGTGCGTGATGCGATGAATCGAGTCGATGTCCGGCCGTCGCACATGCTCCCGACTCAACCGGTTGGCGTGCCCGTGCCACGTTGCCTTGCTTAAAGGATCCAGCAGGCGCGCGAGATCCGGGCGCATATGGGGATTACCAATCCACAAGAGCGCATCCGGCGCTTCTCTTTCGGCGGACTCGAAATCCGCGCTGCGTTCGAGTCCCAGCAGGTTCGCCGCGGCGTCGTCCGCGGCGTGCAAGACCAATCGAGTCTGCCAGCCAAGGGCCGCCGCGGCGTAGCTCAACGCGGCGATGGCGTGTCCGCAATCATGCTGGCAGTAGCGCCATGCGCGCATGCCGTATTTCCACGCTTCGCGCCAATAAATTGAACTGATCCCGATCAGAATTCCCTCGCCCGAAAAAAAATCCGTCCACTGCAGATCATCCACGGCAGCGCGTCGTTCAAGTACGTGATCCCGGCTCAGGTAGTGATAGACCCCTCCGGGCAGGTCGGCCAGGTGCGGGCACAGCAGATAGCTCTCGGTCGGATGCAGATTGCCGCTGGAAGGGTTGCAGCGCAGTGCCCAGCGGTTTGCACCAGAGGATTCCACGCCGACAGCCCGAGCGAGAGCTCGAACAAAATGGCCACATGACCGAGATCGAATCGGCATGCCGGCGGCAGGTCACCCCGACGCAACTCGTTGTAGCGTGTCACCAGGGAGTCCGCGGCCAAGGGCAGCTTGAGTTGCGCCGCGCCGGGAAACTCCCGGAACGGATCTGGCTGGTTCGCCCAGTCGAGTCCCGTTGGACCCGGAGCGTAATGGTTGACGCGATGCTTGCTGCGTTGGTGATACTCGAACAAGCCTTGGCTCAGTTCAGTCATCTTCGCAACCGTTCACGCGTTGCGTTGCCAGTGGAGGCGGCTGCTCGGTGCGACGCTTTACGCCCCCGGAAAAGTAGCGACGAGCTCCTGCAGTTGCAGCTTGGCGTCGTGGAGGATCGACGCCCCGTCGCCGAACAGAAGGATGTCGAAATCCAGATTGAGCAGCTGGCGCACGCTTTGCCGAAGGCGCGTCGGATCATCCATCACCTTTTCGCGCAGCAACCCGCAATGTCCAGGTGGATTGCCGATCACCGCGTCGCCCACGATCAGAAGCTTGCGCTCGGGCCAGTGTAATGCGACCTCTCCAGGAGATTTTCCAGGGACGGCAACGATCGTGAACGGACCCACCGTCTCGCCGACGTTCAATGGCCCATCGATTTCAGCTCCCTGGCTGCGAGCGTGCGCGGCGTCGTCCGGGTGAATGAGCGTCTTGGCGCCAGTGCGCTCGCGCACCAGATTGGCAGCCCGTGAGTGGTTGCGATTGGTGAGCAGAATTTTCATGGTGCCCATCCCGGCAATTTCGGCAAGGCACGCGTCCGTCGGTTGTACCGGATCAATGCAAAGATTTCCTTCCGCGTGGCGAAGCAGATGGCCGTTGAAATCGTACCCGTGGGGTTCGGAGAACCACGCCCAGGTAAAAACGTCGGCGACGATTTCGTTCATGCTGCAGCCTCCCGTCCTTGCTCGCTCGTTGCACCGTGGGCGTGGACATACTGCCGCGGCGACAGCATCTTGTAAACGCCGGCCGCAGCGATGCCAAACGCCATGTGCGCCGCCATGGTTATCCAGTCGCGGGCGCTTCGAACCAAGGAAAAACAGCGGTGAACCCGTACATGTTCATCCCATACACCGCGAGGCCGAATAGGGCTCCGACGAGCAGGGATGGTGCAGCGCGCAGACGCACGATGACCCATGACAGACTCAGGCCGTAGATGATGGAAAGCGCAAAGTGCACAAGTGTCGCGACCAGCATGATCCCTCCGTCAAAGGTCGCGGGTGGGGGCAACACAGCGCGGCCCATAACGATGGCGGCGGTAAAGCGCGCATCCCGGAAAAGGATTGTCGGCAGCACGTCAGCAAAGATCGACCATAAGGCGATCTGCACGAGCGTAGCGAGGATGCCAGCGGCGACGCCGGCGTATAAGGCGGCGCTCCAGGTCACGCGATATTGCATGGCCCTACAGCTGCAAAACGACTGAGAGGACGATCGACGGTGGGCGGCTGACGGCTTCGCGCCCGCGGGGATGCATCGGCCGAACGATGGGATAATATCGGCATGAATGCACCACAAAAGATGTCCCCCCGCGGTCGCTTGCAAGAGCTGCTGGCGATAGCGGAGAGCCAACGCACTGACGCCCAGTGGGATGAGATCCATGAGCTTGAAATTGAGCTCTCCTCCGCAAATCGGCAGCAACCCCTGAACCAAGGCGCTCCGCGGAACACCTCGGCAACTGCCGGCGGTCAACCCAGGCCCCGTGGCGACGCGCAGCACAAGAAGCCGTTCCAGAAGGCCCACAAGAGGCGACCCAAACAGAAATCGCCGTGATGGGTGGTCGTCGTAGTCGCTGCGGCAATAGTTCTGAGCGGTCGAGCCTCTCGGCATCAGGCTGGCGTGGTAAACACCGTCAACACGCCGGTGTAGCCGTAGAGGTGATGCCTCGCGATCTCGCCCCCGGCGAAAAACCCGACTAGCGGCACCTCGCCGAGCGCCCTGCGCACCAGCTGTAGCTCGGCGTGTCGCGCGCCAAAGTGTGGGCCGCCGCGCCCCGAGCAACTGACATAGAGCGCGCCCGCCATGTGCGGTGCCGCGCCGCTCTCCAGTTCGGCGCGGATTTCCGTCGCGATGCGCACCAGATCGAGCTGTGCGGCTTCGGCGTTGCGCGTGCAAAAAGCCAGGCGCATGCCGGCCTCGACCTGTTCGGCGACCGCCAGGACCCGGTGCTGCCGGTCCACACCCACCAGGTGCCGCACGACCGTATCCGCGCCGAATTGTCCGGGCCGCGTCGGCACGTCCTCGGCTGCGGTGATCAAGCCCACCAGCGTGGTGGACAGCGCCTGCGCCAATTCGTCATCCGGTGCGTCCTGGTCGAGTCCCAGATCCTGCAACGCGCAATCGAGCGCGGGCTTGCCGTCCAGGCTGACCACAAAATTGCGCTCGGCGTTGGTTATATTGCGCCAAGGTCCGATCGGCTGGCAGCCTTGGGTCACGCGCGAGATGAGGCCGACTTCCGGGCCGAAGGCCACCCCTGACAAGCCCCCTGTGAATACGCTGTCTGCCACGTGTAGCGTACGGTTGCGCGCCGACGACAGTCCGCCGAACAGATAACCGGTGGCGGTGCGACTGCTCAGCTCGTGCAGCAACTCCTGCAAATCTGGTGTGCTGCCTTCGGCATGGACCAGCGCGGTATGGGCCACGAACTCGGACGAGGCTGCCGGCAGCGGCTGCAGACCCGAGAACAGTTGGAATGATTTGCGCGGCAGGGGCGCGATCATCAGCACTAGGGCCGGCTCGTCGATGTATTCGACACCGCTGGCGGCCACCCCGACACCGACCGTGCCAACCCAAGCCACGCCGGGAAAGCGCAGCCGCAGCTCATCGAAGATCGCCTCGGCCACTAGCGCGTAATAATCGCTCAGATAGCACCAACCCAGCGTGAACGGGGTGGAATCGCCCTGCTGCGCCGCACGCGCGGCGATCTGGGTTTGCAGTTGCTTCTGGCAATCGCCCAGGGCCACGCGCCAATCGGCGTCGGCGGCATGAGCCTGCACAAAGGAACCGAGCGACATCACCGTACCCGCCTCGAAAGGAGAGCAAACTTGGCCCTGGCCGGCAAGGCATTTTTCTATAGGCGCCAAACCTCAGGCAGTGCCAGCTCTACTCTCACTCCGAAGGAAGCAATCAAGTGGGGACAGTACCACCAATCGCCGGCGAGGATAGACGCGGCGCTCGTAGCGCTGCCAGCGCCTTTCGACGCCTCTAAGATCGAACGCGCACAGCGCGCCGTGGCGGAAGCGCAGCGGGCGCTGGTCACGACCGAGGCGACATACATGAAAGCGGTACGCGATCAGCAGGCCGGCGAGGAATTTCGCCGGCGGAAGGCACTGATCGAGGCGCGACTTATGGCCCTCGACACGCGTATGCGGCGAATCGAGGACCAAGTTGGCGTGTGGATGCTCTTCGCGAAGTGCATGAGCAATGATGGGTTGATCGCGCTATCGATCGACGACGCCGGGCCGACCCTCTCGAGCCTGGCGAATGACCTGCTGCTGGCGTGCTACGGCCCCCGGTTCACGGTATCGCTAAAGACCTTGGTCGAAATAGCCAAGGGCGAGGCGCGCGAAGGGTTTGACATCGTGGTGCACGACGCGGAGTCGGGCGAGGCCAAGAGCGTGACGCAGATGAGTGCCGGCGAGCGTGTATGGATCAACGAACGTTTGACGCGGGCCATCGCGCTGCATTTGACGCAGAACTCGGGGCGCCATTACGAGACGAAGTGCTGCGCATCGGCGGCTACACGCAGGAATTCTTCGTATCGCAGACGCCGGAACTCGCCGCCATGGCCGACGTAGTCATCGATCTGGAGCAGTTCAAGAGCGCCCGGCAAGAGGCCGCCAATCCGTTGACTTGATGCGAGGCGCTGAGCAAAACGAGCCAAAAAGTGCTTTACCATCCGTATGGATGGTGCTAAGATGGTATATGGATGCCAAAAAGCGACTTTGAACATCGACCCCAAACCGAAGACCTCGGACTCCGAGAAGATCACCATCAATCTCGGACTGATCGACCTAGGACAGATCGATCTGCTCGTGAAGGAAGGGTTCTATTCCAATCGGACGGACTTTATTCGTACGGCCATCCGAAATCAGCTTGTGGCCCATGCTGAGGCGGTTCGACAGACGATTGCCCGCAAGACGCTCGTGCTCGGACTGCAGCAGTTCTCGCGCAGAGACCTCGAGAGCGTACGCAAGGCCGGGTCGAAGCTAAGGATTCACGTGTTGGGATTGGTCCGTATCGCTGCCGACGTTTCGCCTGCGCTTGCACGAGACACAATCGAGTCGGTGGAGGTCCTGGGTGCGCTGCACGCAAGTCCTGCGGTGAAGGCTGCGTTGGCCGATCGAATCATTTGAAAGGGAACTCGTTCGATGAATTACGCCCTGAGCAAGACGATGCATGAGGCGATGCGCCTGATGCAGACCGGCGATTTGCGCGCCGCCACCGCAGCAATCCAACGGGGTCTAACGGGGGCGGAAGACCGGTCCGCTTTTCACCCAGGGTACGCGGTCAGCGCGCCGGTAAAGCCGTGGATCGATGCGAAGTGCAGGGTGTTGGACATTTCGGATCCTGAGCCGATTGCTGATCATCCGGATCTGGAGCCGCCACGCGAGATCCGCGAGCCCACCGGCGAGCAGTTTCAACAGCATTCATTCACTTGCGCCGCGGGGACGCGTCAGTACAAATTATTCATTCCGAAGGGTCATCCGGGTCGGCAGTTGCCGCTGGTTGTGATGTTGCACGGCTGCACGCAGTCGCCCGACGATTTTGCGCGCGGGACCCGCATGAACCAGCTCGCCGAAGAGGAGGGCTATTACGTCGTATATCCTGCTCAGTCAGCGCGTGACAACCCGACGAAGTGCTGGAATTGGTTCAGACCTGCCGATCAATGCCGTGATCGGGGCGAGCCCGCGATCATCGCCGAACTCACCCGGCACGTCGTGCGGGTGCACCGTCTGGACCTGGCGCGCGTCTATGTGGTTGGACTTTCGGCGGGTGCGGCAATGGCGGTAATTCTGGCGCGTACCTATCCGGATATCTATGCGGCCGCTGGGGTCCATTCCGGGCTGCCGTATGGAAGCGCCCACGACGTTCCTTCCGCATTCGCGGCAATGAAGCAAGGCGGCGGCATTTCCGCGGCGGACAGCAACTCTGCAGACCAGGCACTTGGTGCACCCGTACCTACGATCGTCTTTCATGGTGATCGCGACATGGTGGTGCATGCCGATAACGGCGACATCGTAATTGCTCATTCGATCGCAGGTCTCGGTGATAGCGTATGGGACGGCGGTTTGTACGGTGAAAAGGACAAGCAGGTCGAGCGAGGCGTCGTTCCCGGTGGTTATTCCTATACGCGGACGTTGCTGCGAGACCGGCAGGGTCGTGTCCTCGCCGAGCAGTGGTTGGTGCACGGCGCGGGTCATGCCTGGTTCGGGGGCGATCCTTCCGGCTCGTATACCGACCCCAAAGGCCCCGATGCGTCGGCGGAAATACTTCGGTTCTTCGCGCTGCACCAAATGAAATACGGCAACTAATATTGCGGCATTGAAACGACGATCGGTACCGCGCCGGATTGGTCTCACTACGTCGTTCTTGACCAGCCACCGGCGGACGGTGGACAGGCTACTTGATCCTGACCGCAAGCGGATGTTCATGGCCACGAAGCGCGAGGTGCTGCGCATCGGCGGCTACATGCAGGAATTCTTCGTATCGCAGACGCCGGAACTCGCCGCCATGGCCGACGTGATCATCGATCTGGAACAGTTACGGTGCGCGCGGCCTCGCTCGGCTTCAGGCGCGCACTGACTCGGCAGTTATTTCGCCGGCGGCCATGGCCGGCGGCAACACGGGGTTGGTACTGTGCCAGGTCAGCGGCCAATGATTGGCCGGATGACCCCAGGCGTTGAGCTGGCCGAGCGCATCAAACAGCCCCAGATATTGGTGGTAGTCCACGCCCGGGACATTTTCGCCTACGGGACAACCCAGCGTCACGACACGCAGCCGCTTTGTGCGTTCGGCAGGAAGGGATTGGATCGCATTGTTGATCTGCAAGGCCCCCTTACTGTGTCCGACCAACAGGCGGAACGGGGTCACACGATCTTGGAGCAGGGCATGGAGCGCGTCCGACGAGCCTGAGCCGTAGCGGAAGATCGGCGCGCCGCGCACGGTCGGCTCCTGCGGCGTCGATGTGGCAAGGTTCCGACCGATGCGTGCGGTCTTCGGGGCAGCCATCGCCAGTCCGGTCTGGATGAATGTCTTGCTGCCAAGGAAGTCATGCAGACCGAAGGCGAACCAGCCGCCGAGTCCCTGCAGGACGACGTCGGCGACGCCATAGCCGGGCACGATCGCCAGCACCGGTTTTTTGAGCGCGACCGAGATGTCCCAAGCCAAGGCCGCGCTTCCCAGCGCCGAGCTGCCGACGCCGGTGATCGTGGCAATGTCAACGGTGCGTGTTTCCTTGTAGGGCGACTTAAGGAATCTGTCGACGCTGTGATATCGGTGGACGTAGGGTTCGGTCGTCGCGTCGATCAGGAGCAGTGACCCTTCCGGATTGCTTAGTGCATCGGAATCGATGATCCGCGACGGCAGCTTTTCGTGCTTGGCCCGCATCGGGGCGTCCTTCTCGTGGAGAGCGGCGCGTAGCGTGGAGACGTCGTAGAACACGAAATCGAGCGCGGTATTGAACAGCCGGCAGGAACGCACAGCCGGCTCGACGAGCCAGTCCGGAAGCTCGTAGGACTTGAGCGGCAACTCAGGGATGTCGATCGGCAGAACTTCCCGCTTTGCCATGGGGATTCCCTCGCCTGAAGCGGCCAATCATAGGACTCTTCATGCTGCGGCGCAACACGAATCAAGCCGGGAACCGCGTCGTCCCAGTGCGCAGCCCGAGCACAAACCAGTCAACGCTAAGTCTCAACCATCCTTTATAGCAGCGTGATCTCGGGGCGCAGCCGCGATCGGGACTGCGGTCGTGTCATGGGAAGCGTAGTGCTGGTTGCGGCGATTGGCCGAGTACGTCCAGATCTTGATCTCCTTAATCAGAGAGTATAGTCTCCCATACAGGAGATACCCGAATGGCCGCCTCGACCTATCCCGCAACGCGGTATGAACCGCCTCCAGTGATCGACCTCGCGTCCAGGGCGGAGCGTGAACGACTGAGCCCGTCGGCGCTCAAGGCGTTTTTCAACATCGTCGACCGCTGGGGCGTGCGCGATGAGGATGCACGGCAACTTCTCGGCGGCGTCACCAACGGCCCGTACTATGAGATGAAGAAGAATCCGAAAGGCCGGGTGCTCGACGCCGACAAGCTGCTCCGCATCTCCTATCTCATCGGCATCTTCAAGGCCCTGAATATTCTCCACGCGCAGTTGCTCGCGGACGAATGGGTGCGGCTGCCGAATACCAATCGTATTTTCGTGGGCAGTACCCCGCTGGCATATATGATGAAGGGCGGCGCGCCGGCAATGCAGACGGTGCGGCGCCTGCTGGATGCCCGCAGAGGCGGGATGTGAGGACGCAGCCCGCGACTTCCCTCGTTCGGCGCAACGATACTCACCGCCTGATCCATTCGAAGTACAGCGACGACGGCAGCAGCGTCCTCACACGAATTGCCGAAAGCGACGGGCACCTCGCGGATATCTTCGAGCTGGACAACGCCACCAATGGCCGTCTGCGTGCCGAGAACGACTTGCTGCCCGGCATCGGCGTGCGCGAACTGCTGTTCGGCGTTCCGTACTATCGGGTCGTCAACGCGGCGTTCACTCACGCGCATCCGCTGGGCAGTCGGTTCAATGGCCCGGAACGCGGCGCCTGGTATGCAGCGTTCGAGATCAAGACCGCGCAGGCGCAGGTGGCGTTCCACAAGACCGTGCAGTTGGCCGAGATCGACCGCTTCGAGGACGACGTAACCTTTGACGACTATCGCGCCGATTTTAGTGGCGAGTTTCACGATCTTCGCAGTTCAGGCGAGTGGGTGGACTACCTTGATCCCGATAGCTACGTGCAGTCACAGGCCCTCGCCGAGCAGTTGCTCGACAGCGGCTCGCTCGGCATCGTCTATCCGAGCGTACGTCGCCCTGGCGGTACCTGCCTCGCGTGCTTTCGGCCCGCACTCGTCATGAACGTCCGAAAGGGAACCACTTATCGATTCCGCTGGAGTGGTCACCCGACGCCAACCATAGCTGCCGTCAAACCCAGCTGACCACACGTGCCGATGTCTGCTGCTCGGCGCACGACTCCAGCGAAAGCGAACGGCTGCCAACGCTACGCCCGGAGGGCACGTCAGCGCGTTCCGGGTGGCAAGTCGCCGCGCAGGATGTGGGCCTTCGTCTGGGAATCGGTGAGCCATTCGCATAGCCATGTCTGCGCGTATTCGCAAGGTCCGCTCATGTCGGCAACCCGCTCGATGCCGTTGAGCACCATGCGGTCTGCCTTCATCCACAGCACCATGACATCGCGCAACGGCACGAGTTGATCGGCCTCTGACCTTTGACGGGCCGAGTTCGGACATCAGTTATCGTTGACGGGAGCCGCCGGCTGACCGTTTCAGGCGGGAAGGAGCCGTTCGCTACCGTCGGGCGAAATGGAGCTATCGACCCTGAGCCGCGGTTCGCGTCACTGAAGAGCAGACGTTAGAGAACCACGGGTGCCGAGTGCTGAATGATCATTGGACCCAAGCGGCCCACCCATGGACCGATTCGATGCAATCGTTTACTGAATCACCTCGTCCGCGCGCAGCAGCAGCGGCTGCGGGATCGTAAGGTCGAGCGTCTTCGCAGTATTGCCGTTGACAAGGAGGTAGTATCTTGTTGGCTGCTCCACCGGTAAGTCACCTGGTTTCACCCCTTTGAGGATTTTGTCGACATAGAGCGCGGCCCTACGAAGCATGTCGTCCAGGGTCGGGCCGTACGACATCAAGCCTCCGTCCCGGACATAGAAGCTGAACTCATACATCGCTGGAATGTGGTGTGTCGCAGCAAAATCAATGATTCGCTTGCGATTGATGTTCGTGAGCGCGTCCGATACCAGAAACAACGCGTCGGGGCGTTCCCGAGTCATCGCTGACAGGGCCGCATTGATGTCGTCGGATTCGCGCACGCCGAGCGGCTGGACAGTTACATGCAAGGCGCGCGCGGCTTTCTCGACCTCGCCGTAGCGCAGCGTCATCGCCCGATCATCTTCATTCCAGATCACAGCGACACGCGTCGCGCTCGGCACGGCCTCTTTCAGGAGCCCAAGACGCTTGGCGCTCAACTCGGTGGCCGGATCACTGATCCCCGTAATGTTTCCCCCCGGCCGGGCGAGGTTCGTGACCAGGCCGGTGTCCGCCGCATCGCCTGGCGCAACGAAAACGATAGGGATGGTCGCCGTAGCTTTTTTCGCAGCCTCAGCAGCCGGAGCGCCGGTCGTCACCAGCAGATCAACATCGAGGCCAACAAGTTCGGCGGCAAATCCAGGTAGCCGCTCGCTGTTGGCCTCCGCCCACCTGCCCGTATAGGCTACGTTTTTCCCGTCCACGTAGCCGAGTTCCGCAAGGGCCTGTCGTAATGCGGCGGGTGGAGCGCTGTCCGCTGGGCGGGCGGCGCCGGACAGAAAGCCGATACGCCAGACCTTCGCCGGTTTCTGCGCATGGCTGGCGAATGGCGCCGCAAGTAAGCTGCCGCCAACAGCGAGTATGACTGTCCGCCGGTCAATCATTGAATCATCCCGTTGACGTATGTCAGTCGGACAATATTACGCCTCGCCAAGGTTAACGACTGTGTTACCGCTCGTCGCATACCACTGCCGGCGAGTGGCTGCTTTGAGAGACGAGCCGCTATGAGTGGTTGTGGCCGAGAGCGCTATTTGACGGGTGCCGGTCGAATTGTCGCAATGAGTCCCTCCAGGGTCACAAAAAAGGGAGGTGAGGGGCTCGGACGACGCTTGCCCAGCCGATCTGAGGAAATGCGCTACGCTCCGCTCGTCGGCGTCGGCTATGCCGTTCTGCCCCAAATGGAGGCCCTCGACCATGTTGACTACTTATCCCACTCCTGGACGCGAGGACGCAACGGCGTCCAAGGTCTATTGGATCGATCTGCTACGCCCCACCGAGGACGAGCGCACGCACGTAGAACACAATTATCACCTGCAGCTTCCCACTCGCGAAGAATTGAGCGAAGTCGAGTTGTCGAGCAGAGTATCCGAGGAGAACGGCGTGCTGTTCTTGAACATGCCTACGGTAACTTACATGAGCGGAATCGACCATCCGCCATCGCCGCTAGGGTTCGTATTATCGGAAGACATACTGGTAACCATTCGGTATACCGAATTGCGCGCCTTCGAATCAGTCGTCAAGAAATGCGCAAAGGATGGGGCACAGTTGACCAGCCTTGAGACCTTCACGGCTCTAGTCGATGAGATGGTAGACCTAAGTGCAGATCTCCTGGAAGGCATTGCGACCGAGATGGACGCCATGTCCCGACGCGTATTTTCGCAGTTAGGTAGGCAACGACTACGGCGCCCCCCTTCCAATGATGAACTCGGCGAAGCGCTGAGCGCGGTCGGCAATGCCGGCGAACGCCTGTCACGTATTCGCGACAGCATTTTGGGCTTGGAGCGGATCGTCCCTTATGTGGCCGGTGCAGAACTCAACTGGATTCCGCAGGAAACTAGAATCCATCTCGCCACGCCGCGCAATGATTTGGCATCGCTCAACGAATACCAAACTCACCTTTCCGACAAAGTGCAATTCTTGCTGGATGCCGTTCTCGGCTTCATTAACATCAAGCAAAGCGACATATTTCAAGTACTAACGGTCATCTCGTCGTCGGAATCCCACCCACTTTGGTGGCGAGCATGTATGGAATGAATTTTAAAAACATTCCGGAGCTGAGTTGGGCCTGGGGTTATCAATACGGTCTCGCATTGATCTTTCTGAGCGCAGTCGTGCCATTGCTTTGGTTCAAGTGGCGAAGATGGGTCTAGTTATATTATTTCCGGTGAATGCGCTGAATCTCGCCGACATTGTCAAAGAGCATTGAGCGCTTGACCGCCCCGGCGACCATGCACAGTAATACAAAAATCAGCATCGAAGACCGGCGAATCGTGCGATTCATTTGCGTTGTCTCCTTCGGGAACCCGGCCGCGTAGCGAAACGGGGCTTCGGCGAGTCGTGGCTTGTAAACAGCAAGCCAACAAGTCTAACCAAAGTCGCGCACAGTGTCCGCTTCCGGGACATTTTGGCGACGACACTGATCGACCGCTTGTGGCCAATACTGTTGAAAAACTCCAAATTGTATTCACCGCGAATTCTTGCAAGCGCGCATTGCAATCGACGATTCAGTTGCGGAATCGTCGGAGAGTTGGCTAGAACGTTCTAGGTTGCGCGCAACAGGAAAACGCATGGTCCCCCACGCTCTAAAAGAAGCAACGCCTCTGCGAGCCTGGAATTTTTCGAGCAGCTCCGAAAAAAGAGTTTTTCAACAGTATTGGCCGATCGCCGGCATTGATGCGATTCGACTCAGCGGCCGCTTATTAGCGTACATCGGTCACCGATGCGCGAACGGCCGGGTCGTCCACCGTGCCGCCGTTCGGGGCGGCAGAGCGATTAACCGTGCCCGACCTGCGCGGCCACCCGAAAACGAGTCCAAACTTGAGGTGAGCTTTCCGGCAAACTAACCTGACGAAAGGAGGGTGGGAAGCCGTGAAGCAAAAGCGATTCAGCGTTGAGCAGATTGTTGCGGTACTGAAGGAGCATGAACTCGGAATCCCTGGTACCGAGTTGTGCCGGCGCGTTGGGATCTCCGAGAACACGTTCTATCGCTGGAAGAAGGTTTATGGTGGCCTGCAGCCCAGTGAGGCACGGCGGCTAAAGCAGCTCGAGGAGGAGAATGCGAAGCTGAAGCGGTTGGTGGCCGAGCTGACATTGGACAAGACGATGCTTCAGGATGTCGTCCGAAAAAAATGGTGAGGCCCGCCGCCCGACGCGAGGTTGCGCGTTACCTGCAGCAACGCTTTGAGGTCAGCGAGCGGCGGGCCTGCCGTACGATTGCATTCCAGCGTGCTACGTTGGCTATCGATCCCGTCTCGATCCACGTACGGCGCTTCGGATCAGAATGCGCGACATTGCCTACAGTCGTGTCCGCTACGGTTACCGGCGCCTACGCGTGCTGTTGCTGCGTGAGGGATGGCAAATTAGCAAGAAGGTCGTCTATCGGTTGTATCGAGAGGAGGGGCTTGCATTACGAACCGGCTTGCGACGGCGGCGGCGATCACCGGTCCAGCGTCATGCGAGAACGCTGCCCACGGCCGCGAACCAAGCCTGGACATTGGATTTCGTCTCCGATCAACTGATTGACGGCGCCCGCTTTCGTGCTCTAACAGTACTCGATGTGCATACCCGTCTCTGCTTGGCGATCGACGTAGGTGCCCATCTCCGAGGCGAACAAGTGGTGGCAACGCTTGACCAATTGCGGCTTGAGCACGGATCGCCGATGTCATTATTTTGTGACAACGGCAGCGAGTTCGCGTCGCGCGTGGTCGATTTCTGGGCGTATCAACACAAGGTGCGTATTGACTTCTCGCGACCTGGAAAGCCGACGGACAACGGACACATGAAGGCTTTTAACGGGTCCTTTCGTCGAGAATGCTTGAACACACACTGGTTCCAAAGTCTCGCCGATGCGAAATCAAAGATCGACGCTTGGCGGCAGGAATACAATGAGATTCGTCCTCACCGAGCTCTCAATGATTTAACTCCTGCGCAGTACGCCAGAATTTGCAAGACCAACGCCGGCGGCTCACCCTAGATTTGGTCAAGAACGCGGGAGCTGCGCAAGAAACGGACTTTACTAACTTCCCGGTGGTGTCGTCTAAGGGGTGCAGGTCACCTCGCCCGAAGATGCCCGAGCAACTTACGGCGGTTTGCGGAAATCATAGAGAGTCTATCTACGGCAGCAACGCCTCCTTGCCGATCTCCTGGACGAACTCGCGATGGCGCATCTCGTACCAATTGAGTAGCGTCGAGCCGGGCGACGGCTTGGCCGTCCAGCCGCTAAGAAGGTTGTGCTTCGCCACCAGACCGCGCGCGTGATCCGAGGTGAGGCTGGTGAGAAGGTTCGATTGCGGCTTGGTTTTGATCCATGGGTAGAAGTCGGTGAAGCCGGTGCGTCCGAACGTCCCGAACGAGCCCCGTGACGGCAATACCTTGATGAAGTCGAGCACATCTGACGGGACCACGTTGTCCTGGAAGTAATCATCGATTCCCCCCTGAATCAAGCGCGATAGGCAGACCTTTTCGAGGTCGTCCATCACTGCCGGCTTCTTGTCGCGGGTGAACTCCAAATCGACGAAGACGACCTTCGCTCCGTGATCGGCGACAATCTCCTTCAGTGGGCCGAGCGGCTCGTGGCCCCCCTTTTGCCTTGGCGTTCCGCCGGTCGTCACAGCGTAGATCACGACCTGCGCGGCGCTGCTCGCGGCGAGCGCAGTGTCCACCGCCCAACGGGTTCCGTTCATGGAGTACTTGCTCGATTTCGGCGCGAGTGGATGGTCGTTGTGGCGGTAGAAGGCGTCGAAATAGACGAGGCGCTCCAGCGCGGAGAGATCGACTAGTTTGTTGATGACAGTTAGGTTCACACCGCGGTAGCCCGTACTGTACCCCGCCATGACGTGTACCTTAAAGGCGACATTTTTGAGGGGGACGCGATCGAACAGGGTCTGGATCATAGCCGTCGTAATGCCAATCCCCCACGGTATCTGTCCGTACTCCTTCCAGGTTTCCACCCCTGGCACCGTGACCAGCACCGAATCCTCCGCCGAGGCGAAGAAATCGCACAGACCGAAGAGGTTGACCTCGGGACCGACGCCGAAAAATAGTGTCACCTTGACAAGGCCCTTCTTCTTTGGGGTCGCCTTGGCCGCTGCGTCCAGAACCTTCTTCGACGCGAAGATGAAGTACGTTCGCTTTTCATCGAAATGCTTGCGAACGAGTGCGTCCTTGGTCTTCAGATCTTCGAATTGCTGCGGCAGGATGGTTGCCACCGTCGAGTCATTCAAGGGATTTGTTTCGGAAAGTTCCTGGCTGGCCGTTTTCACAGTCGAGTCGGACGGCGCGCCACCTACGAAGCGGTTGTGCCGGTCGTAGAAGGTGTTCCTCGGATTGGTCATTTTGGCAACGGCTACGTTTCGATTTCCCAGGTAGAACGAGTCGAACAAGAGGTGTCTCTGGGCCGTCGCGGCAACGAACGGACTAGGTGGTGGCGGAGGCGAAGGAGGTGCTGGTGGGGTGGGCACGGGGGTCGGCCGGGGTTGCACCGGCGGCCACACAACTGGCACGATTGGTGGTGGCCAGGGGGTCGGTGGTAACGGCGACGGATTGGGCTGCACGACGACGTACACCGAGCGCGCACGCGGATCTTCACCCGGCAATGGACT
>Ga0070713_100000139_pt1 | contig 48014 bp, 38 predicted proteins | sample LARL82metaG_FD_65465 | JGI IMG/M metagenome (GOLD analysis project Ga0070713, IMG submission 65465) | Corn, switchgrass and miscanthus rhizosphere microbial communities from Kellogg Biological Station, Michigan, USA - LAR L8-2 metaG | ecosystem: Host-associated > Plants > Roots > Rhizosphere ... | reverse complement strand
GTCGGGTACGTCGACATCCACGTCGCGCTTGACCGACAGCGCGGCACGCATCGTCTCACCCCTGGTATACTGCGCGCACAACTCCCGCATCGCCGGCACGAGTCCGGCGTGACGAAGCGCCGCCGGATGCAGCTCGTGAGAGAGCGCCCGGATGCTGTCGGCGGCATGCATCGCCTGGCGCTGTAGCGCGGCGATTTCCTCGCGGAGCGGATCGTCGTTAGGAAGGCGGCGCTTGAGGGCGCTGAGTCCGATTCCCAGCGCAGCGAGTTGCTGGTTGACGTCATCATGCAGCTCGCGGGCGATGCGCGTGCGCTCCTCCTCGGTTGCGGACAACAACCGCCCGGCGAGATTGCGGATCTGCACCAGACTCTGGTTGAGCGCATGCTGACTCGCGGCCAGCGCGCGCGACGTACCCTCGCGATCCTGAACCACGGCCGAGAGGCACATCACCGGGATGGCGATCGCCAACAGCTCGAACTGCACCGCGGGGACAATCTCGTTCGGACCGTGCCCCTGATGAATGCCGTGTCGGAATGCCATGAACGTCGTGAGATACGCGAGCGCCAGAAGCAGCGTCCCGGTCATCGTGAGCCCAAAACGCACCGCGGCCCAAACGACGAAAATCAGCGGCACATACGCAACGGTCGCGCTGTCGATCGATTCCACAGGATGAACGAAGGCGAAGAGACTCGTTCCGACCAACCCGACGAGCAGGATCGTGGCCTCGTGCCAACGCGACGTCACCTGAGCACGCAATGCTGCGCGACTGCTCGTCAGCAGCGCCACCACGGCGGGCACGAAGATGACGTTCGTCAGCACGTTCGCTCGCGCCCGCGTCGAGAAGGCGAGCCAGTAGTTGTCGCTCCACTTCGTGAACACCGTGAGCCCCGCGTCCGCAAAGGAGACGAGGATCGTCGGCAGCGCAGCGCTGAGCACGAGGAAGCCAATCATGCGCTTCAGTCCCTCGATACGCACCTCGTTCGGGGAGATCATCCGCCAGACGGTCGCGCCCAGCATTGCGTCCGTGCAGTTGGTCAGGTAGATCAGCGACATTGTGCCGAGTGGCGCGTGACTCTGCCAGCCCACCAGCAGTTGAGCAGGAAGAGAGGCGAACAACAACGTCGCCCATCGCCGTGGCGGGTTCACGATGCAGACCGCCAGGAGAATCGAGTTGGGCAGCCACAGCACCGACTGTGGCACCTGTGGCCCCTGGAGCAGGAACCCGACGCGGGCGCCAACGTAGTAGCTCAGCGCAACGAAGAGTGCACGACGAAGGCGGAGCATCGCTCGGCGACGACCCGACGACACGACAGTTGGTGTTTCGACGGAGAGCCGCGTGAGCGACGCCGGGCGCAGAGAAGTGCCTAACCGCTTCGCTGCCTGCTCCGCCTGGGCATCCAGTTGCATCAATGATGACCCTCGGACAAACTGCTCACCGCTACGCCGGGGAGGCAAGGCACTCGAACCTCGTCGTCTCTGCGATTGTACCGCGCGATTCGCGGCTTCTCAACCCGTATTTTTCCGGAGTAGCCGGTACCGAGCGGTCACCCGTAAGATCTCGCCTCGGCGCCAACATGGCACGTCACTCGAGAAACATCCAGATGATGCCAAGCGCGGCTCCGATCAGCGCAATCAGCGTGAGCCACTCGACGAGCCGCCGCTGAGACTGAAAGTCGCCGTTGTCGATCGCTCGCTCGACCCGCCGGTAGCGATGCAGCGCCAGCATCATCCACAGGCAGCCGAACAGAACCATCCCCAAACCGATCTGCGAGGTGCTCCGTAAGAGAATGAGCCGGCGCGAACGATCCGCTTGCTCGTTCTCGAAGAGAAACCGACTGAAACGATTCATCGTGATGCCGAGACTTATTACGGCGATCGCGGTCCTCATGTAGGCGAGGTGCGTTCGCTCGTTCGCAAGGTGCTCGGCATTGTGATAGTGGCTGATGGAGAGTAGTTCGCGGCGATCGGGAGCGGGCGCGACGGCGCGTTCCTGACCCCCTGTCACCGCGCTCATGAGAATTCTCCAATCGAGCGTCGCGGCTTCGAGGCTCGGAGCGGAGGCCGGAAATGACTCGGTTCCGTCAGCTCCCCAGTACCCACGTGCTCCTCACTACCCCTCGCTTTCCCCATCCCCGGAGTGGCGGCCAGCCCGACGAGCGCGATCCAGCTGAGTGGGTCGCCGTCCGTTTCTCCCCATGGCTCGTCGCGGGACAACGACCAACGCAAGCCACAACGATGAAATTGAAAGCGATGACTGCGTTCCCCGGTAATACGGAGCACTCCATCACCCCGCAGGATGCTATCAGGCAGTGCGTCGACCCACGAACGGAACGATCGGGCATCGACACTGCCGCGCGTGGTCAGCAGCCACGCACGGTAATCGTCGGCATGACGCGGCTGGACGATCCGATTGTGCCGAGCCTCGGACTCGATCGAAAATCCGGGCGACCATTCGCCATGGATGGCGTGTACGGGCGCGTGTCCGATGCTCGCGCCCAGTATCATGGCCGTCGGCACGAGACAGTGCTCACTCTCGATCAATCGTGCCCGAGCGCTCCGCTGCAGGACCCACCGACGGACGAGAGGACGCAGCGCTGGCTTGAGCAGATCTACCTTATTGAGGACGAGCAGCTCGGCCTGCTGCAGTTGTGCCTCGAGGCCGCTATCGGGCTCGGCGCCCTCCTCGCGAAGTTGAGCAATCTGTGGGGCGCTGAGTACCGTGATCAATCCACCCGGCCTGAAGCCGGGAAGGAACGAGTATCCCGACATGCGCAGCAGCGTCGCCGAGGAAGACGCCTCGACGACCACATGCTCCGGCAGAGCAGCGTGATGCGTCTCGTGCAATGTGAGCAGCGCCGTCCCGACATCACCGTCGACCGCGAGGCATACTGATCTATTATGCAGCTCGATCGAGTTCGACAAAGTTTTCGAAATCATCGCGCTGGTGAGCCCGAGCGACGATGGGTGATCGAGAACGACTCCAATGCGACGGCCATCACTGCACGCAAGCAGCTGCCGCAGCAAGGTTGTCTTTCCCACCCCCTCGGGACCGCCGACGATCGTGAGTGGGATTCGCTGTTGACCACCACGTGCGAGCACGAATCGGTTCATAAGGCCTCCGTCTCCCTCTCGATCTCGCGCGCAGGCGCAAATCGGTGGGGAAGCATCTCGCCATGTGGCGAGAGGCTCAATTGGCCCAAGAGCCCAGCTCTGACGTGTGCGTCGAGCAGTAACACCTTGGTAACGAAGGCCCGATGGGTCCTAGGTCCAATCGAATCGTGCGCGTATAAGAGAATGCTTTGGAGAAGTGCCTAACCGCGCTGCGTCGAGGCGTGCGGTGGAACGTCATGGCCCGAGAGGATGGGTTCGCATGAAGCTCGGAACAGACACGCAGTCGGTTCGCGGTGGAAGCGCAAGGTCAGATGACTCGATTGCGCGCAAAGCATCGTTCTTGAACGAGGAGGCACTCCAGGCCGCGCTGCGGCTTCCTGCCCTCGAGCTGAGCGCTGTCGAGTCACGATCGAATCAGGGCACACCGCACGAGCTGATCAGCGAGCTTTCGCATGATCTGCGACAGCCCCTGACATCGCTGAAGATGAACCTGCAGTGTGCAGTGCGCTTGCTACAGCTACCGAACCCTCGCGTGTCCGTGGCCCTCGAGGCGCTCACTGATTGCCTCGACATGGAGTCGGATATTACCGAGTTGCTCGCCCACGCATATCGGCGCGCAAAGGCAACGGTCACGACGACTACCACTTTCGCGCTGAATGATGTCGTGCATGACATCGTGACGACGATCCGTTGCTTCGAGCCCGCGTGGCGAAGGCGACTCATCGAACACCTTGCCGACGAATCGCCGCTCGTCGACGGCCGAGCGTGGCGGTTGCGCTTTCCACTGCTGACGACCTTACGCCACCTCCTGCTGCTCGACGAGTTATCGGAGACCGCTGGTGACCCGATGCGCATCGAGGTGCGAACCATGCCCGAAGGCGCGCAAATCGTACTGAGCCAGCTGCATGCCGGCTCGCTCGACGCGCGGCAGGTGCAGCCGATGCTCGGCGTGCTGCGCACCGTGACCGTTCGACTCGGCGGCACGGTGACGACCGAGAGACAGGATGATCGTGGACTGGTGCTCATCTCCCTTCCCCTGGCACCACCGCACATGAGAATGCTGCCAGGAGGGCCGCATGGAATCTGAGGGACTCGTCGTAATCGTCGATGACGATGAACGGATCTGCCGCGCCGTTCAGCGAATGCTGATCAACACCGGCTACCGGGTACGCACCTTTACATCCGCGAAGGCGTATCTCGCCGAGCAGGAGGGGATGGAGCCATCCTGCCTCGTCGTGGACATCAAGATTCCCGACGTGGATGGGTTGGCGATGCTACGGGAATCGCGCGCGGCCGGTGTCGAAACGCCAGCAGTCTTCATTACCGGCAGCGCCGATCTCGACGCCGCCGTCAAGGCGATGAAGCTCGGTGCATTCGACCTGCTCGAAAAGCCGCTCGATGAATCGGCGCTGCTGATGGCAATCGAGGGCGCCATCGAACATGGTGAGCACCAGCGGGGAGAGCGTGAGCGCCTCGCCGATCTCTGGCAAGCCGCCGAGACGATCACCGCGCGCGAAGCGCAGGTCTGCGCTCTCGTCGCCTCTGGTCGGCTCAACAAGCAAATCGCCGCCGTGATCGGGACGACGGAAAAAACGGTCAAGGTCCACCGCGCCCGCGCAATGTCGAAGCTCGGCGCACATTCCGTAGCGGAATTGGTGCGGTCAGTCGATCAACTGCTTGCGCCTGCCGGCCCGACGAACATCGTGACCGCGGATCACCGGCTCATCCATCGCCCGCGCGTGCTCGACATCATGGCCGCGGCGCTCCGTACCGCTGCCGAGGGAGCGGAGAGTCTCACGCTTCGTAGTGAAAGTACTCGCGCACGCTCCACAGAATCATCCGATAGTGTAAGTCATCTTCCCGCGTCGTAGCCGCGCGGAGCGCGCCACGGCACGTGGCGCGCTTGAGGAAGATGACCATCTGCTCCGGCCGGTCGCCGCGCTCGCGCGCTTCGGCGGCCGTTGCGCGCACCGCGCGCTGGAGTTCCGAAAGGAGCGGGGATGATTCGTACGGCTCAGTGGCCAGTACGTTCCTGATCAAGGAGCGAAGGCGCGCGCTGGATGCGTCGGCGGATACAGCAGCTTGATAGGTCGGCGTGTGTAGTAGGGTCGCCATGCCGACAAAGCTTCATTCTTTGCGACAGCCATCCATTGGACCTTTGTCATAGGGCCAACACCGCGCTCCGAGTGTCTTCGGCCTTTGGTCCACTGTGTCGCACAGTGCCAGGAGTGGCAACCTCCGCGCAGAGCACCGTTGGAGGAGAGCCATGGCCAACTCACTCGTGGCGAATACCAGCGAGGAGCGACTTCCGGAGTCTCGTGATTCACACGCCAATGGCTTGTCCATCCTTGGCGTACGGAATCTGTCGTGGCTTCCTCTGTCTCTCGTAGTGCTCTCACTGGCGGGACTCGCCATAACTCCGCTCGTGCTGCAGCAGCGGACACGCAACCTTCGCGAAGACGTGCGCGAGGTTGGAGAACCGGGACGGCTCCTGCTCGGCGAGTTGCGCCTCGGTCTTGCCCGCGAGCTCTCGACGGCCGAGCGATTTGCGTTGACTGGAGCGAGTAGTGATTGGTTCGGCTACCATCGCGCCGCGTCGCGTGATGACTCCCTGGTAGCTCGGCTCGATCAAACGCTGCGCGCGATGGGGAGCTCCTCGCGCATGGCCGTGGCCAACTTGAGAAAGAGCATCACACAATGGCGCGCGCAGTCGGCGATGAACGAGCAAATCGGGTCGACCGATGCGCTCCGACAGGCCGCGCAACATGGCATCGATTACGAGGACCTATTGGCGGCCACGGTGCGAATCGACTCCGCTGTCGCCCACGCGATGCAGACACGGCGTGTCGAGATCGACGACGCCGAGGACGTCGAGGTGCGGTTCGCCATCGCCTTTGTGATCTTCGGCTGTGCAGCGTCGGCCGCGGTGCTGGTGCTCACTCTGCGCGATCGTCATCTCCGGAGCGTGCTTCGTCGGCGCGCGGAAGAAGAGGCATCGCTGCGGCGCCTGGCCGGCTCCCTCAGCGGTGCATTGACGGTCAACGAGGTCGGAACGCTCACGGTCGCATCGGCGCTTCACTCGAGCCGCATCGGCGGAGCCTATCTAGCGCGCGAAGAGGATGGCGAGCTCGTGACGATTGCCTCGGGTGGATCGCACGTCCCCGCGGTGGGCACGTGCGCGGCAACGCCCCCGTGGATGAGCGACGGTGCCGATGGCGGCCAGCCGCGCATCTTCACTGCTGAAGTCCACGTGCGGCCCGGCAGCGCCAATGCCAGCGACGTTCGCCGCTTCGGGTCGCTGCTCGTTGTCCCGCTCAGCCACGACGGAGTCATCATCGGCGCGTTAGGCGTCACCTCGGCGGGAGGTCGGCGTCAGTTTCGCGAGTCCTCATTGCGCTTCGGCCGCGCGCTCGGCGACCTTGCGGCAGTCGCGCTGCATCGCGCCCAGGCCCTGGACAGCGAGCGCACGGCGAGAGCCGCGGCCGAGAGCGCCGTCCGAACCCGGGATGCGGTGGTTTCGATTGTATCGCACGACCTGCGCAATCCGCTGATGGCGATCGTCGGAACCGCGGATCTCCTCCTCGAATCGACGCGCGATGACGGGCAGGCGTTTGCACGCTCGCAACTCGCCATCCTCAAGCACGCCGCCGACTCGATGACTCGTCTGATTCGCGACTTGCTCGACATCACTCGCTTGGAGTCGGGACCGCTGCCGGTGCGTCGTCAGCGCCTCGATCTCACCGACGTCGTGGACGAGGTGGTCGGCATGTTCAACGTCGTAGTGCGCGCACGGCGGATCACACTGTATCGAGATGTCCCGTCGCAGCTGCCGGCAGTACACGGCGACTCGGACCGACTGGCCCAGGCGCTCTCCAACCTGCTCGGCAATGCCGTGAAATTCACGCCGGATGGCGGCCAGATACTTGTGAGCGTGGACCTGCAACCCCGAGGCGTGCGTATTTGCGTTCGCGATACCGGCCCCGGCATCCCCGAAGAGCAGGTCCCCCACTTATTCGATCGTTTCTGGCAGGCATCACGGGAGGATTCGCGGGGCCTTGGCCTCGGTCTCACGATCGTAAAGGCCATCGTCGACGCGCATGGCGGATTCGTGGATGTGGAAAGCTCCCTCGCGCATGGCTCGACTTTCTGCATCACCTTGCCGCGTGCGGACGTCGAGGCGCTACGCGCGCAGGCACCCGTGATGACCGCCACGCGCGAACGGCGACCACACAACCGCGAACCGGTGATGCTCACGCCGCCATTCGCGGAAGTCGCGCCGCCACTGGCCTGACCCGTTGTTGGAGTGCGGAGCATGATGCAGTCCGGTCAGGAGCTCCTCGAGGCCAGTATCGTCGCCCTGATGTTCGCCCTCGGCCTCAGGACGGAGCCGCAGCCACGCGGCGATCGGCCGGAGCGGGCGCTTCTCGTGCGCGCCCTCTTTGCGCGGGATGTGTTCGTGCCGCTGTTCGCGATGAGTCTCCTTTCAATCGTTGGCGTGCCACGTCAGGCGATCGTGGGCGCTACCCTGCTGGCCATTTCGCCAGGCATACCCATCGTCTTGCAGCACGAGCTCTATCATGGTCGCAACGCCGCTCTCATATTCCGGACGTCGGCTGTCGAAGGGTTGCTCTCGATCGCCAGTACTCCGCTATGGCTGGGGATCGTCAGTCGGCTATTCGTGGACGATGCCGCGATCATGCCATTTGCCGCCGGACGCCTCGTTGCCCTTCTCTTCCTCGTTCCTTTCGGAGCGGGCATGGTGATGCGACGTCTCGCGCCACGGGCGATGCTCCGCGCAAGCACTCCAATCATGCTTGTCGCCGATTTGTTGTTACTTATAGCGTCAATCGTGCTGCTCACGGGCGTTCTGCCGTCCATTCCGAGGCTCGGCGCCGGCTATGCCGCCGCGATCGTCGGTATCACCGCATTCGCACTGCTCGTCGGGGACGTGGCAGCCGGTTCGCACGTCAGGGATCGACGTACAGTTTCACTCCTCTGCGCCGCACGCCATCCAGGGCTCGCATTGCTGATAGCGCAGAGCAACTTCACGGGCGAACTGGCACTGCCAGCGGTGATCGTCGGCATGATCCTCGGGACGCTCCTTACGATGCCATTCGCAATCTGGCGGGTTCGGCCACGAACGAGCATCGATACGGTGGAGCTCGCCGACAGGCCATTGCTCGCACCGCGAGCTAACCGTTAGGCAGAGCCCGTTGTTCGGTTCCGTGTGCCCCCCGGCTGAAGTCAAAAGGTACCCGCGACAGATCCGCGCGCGTGGCTCTGACCATCGGTAGGCTGACACGGAACAGCGCACCGCCACCCGCATCGTTCTCAGCCCGAACACGGCCCTTGTGGCGTTCGAGGATCGACCGGACGATCACCAGGCCCATGCCGAGCCCCTGTGATTTCGTGGAGAAAAACGGCTCGAAGATGCGTTGCTGCAGCTCCGGCGAGATGCCAGGCCCCGTGTCGCGAACGAGGAGGTCGGCGACGTCGCCAGCTGCTCGCGTCGAAATGGTGACGAGTTTCGTACTCGCCGACGTCGATGCCGCATCGAGCGCGTTGAGCACGAGGTTGATGATGACTTGCTGAAGCTGCACGGGGTCGCCTCGTACGGGGAGCTCGCCGTAATGCAAGTCGAGATCGAGGTGCGTTTGGCGAAGGCCGGCGTCGCGCTGCAGGAGGGCGGCGGCGTGGCTGCAGATCTCATTGAGATCCACCACGTCCATCGTCGGCTCGCTCTTGCGGAGCAGCAGTCGAATGTGATCGATGACGTTTGCCGCGCGGCTCGTGTCGGCGACGATGGCGCGGAAGATCTCCTGCGCTTCCTCCAGGTCTCGGGGCGCTCTCGCCATGAGCATCGTGCCAGCTTCAGCGTTCGCGCGAATTGCCATGAGTGGCTGCCGCAGCTCGTGTGACACCGCCGCCGCAAGCTCGCCGACCGTGGCGACGCGCCCCATATGAGCGAGCTCACGTCGCGATTCTTCCTCCTTCAGCTCGGCCAGGCGTTGTTCCGTGATGTCGATGTGCGTCAGAATCGCTCCGCCAAGTCCGCGATCGAGCCAATCGACACGGAGCTCATACCATCGTGCTTTCGGCGAGCGATCGTGATACTCATAGCGAAAGGCGACGGTCCGGCCATCGAGGACGGCTTCGATTCCGCGGCGGACCTCGCCGGCGTCGCGCACGCCGCGATCTTCGGCGCGGCGACACTCCTCCAGATAGTTCTCCCCAACAAAGCCAATACGCTCAGCCGGAATCCGCGCGAGGTCCGCGATGTGACGCCAGGCTTCGTTCACGCGGATGATGGTGCCGCGATGATCCAGAATGGCTATCTGCGCCGAGATCGAGGCGAGCACCGCGCGGTTGAGCTCCTCCCCCTGCCTGATCGATCGCGTGGCGCGCCCGCGTGCCAACGCGCTCGCAAGGAGCTCGGCGCAGGCCTCGAGCCGCGTGACGAGCCGCTCAGGCCAGGGCTCTCTCATTCCCTCGCGATGGAGCTCCAGTCGACCAATTGGCGCATTGTCGGCAAAGAGCGGAATCTCGAGCTTGCTGTCGGTCTCGAGTGGGGTCCATCCGTCAGCACCTTCTGAGTCGCCTGGTGGCCTGGCGCTCCAGACAACTCGAGTGGTTGGATAGCCGGAGGTGTCGGCGTATTGCACCAGTACGACGCGACTGGCGCCGGCATAGCCCCCAACACGGGCGAGCGCTTCCTCGAGTGCAAGCCACTCCTCGGGTGCGTGATTCAGCGCGCCAGCTGCCAAGCCGCCGACGGTCTCTTCATACGCTAGTTGTTCCTGGACCGCGACCTGTGCTCGGATGCGGCGGTTGCGCTCGAGGAGCAAGAGCGAGATCAACAACATCTGTGCGAGGATGATGCCTAACGCTATGAGCACCGGATTGTGATGCCGCTCCCAGGCCGAAGGCTCGCGAAAGGAAATCTCGACGTTGGCTGGAATGCGCGCCTGCGGCAGCCGCCATCGTGTGAGCTGCCGCTGGTCGACCGCGAGAAAGCTCTTTCCCAGCTCCGGCGGCGGTATCGGCTCACCTGGCGCGCGGTGGATCACGCGCATCACCAGGCTGGCGGTATGAGCACCTTCCTCGTTGAAGCGCAGGAGCGCGCCACCCACGATACCTTGACCGAGCCAGCTTCCGACGGCGCCATAGAGCGGAGCGGATGACTCGCTGCTCATCCGCGCGATGACCTCCCCAGGTACGATGTAGCGCCCTCGTGCGTCGCGCCGGTAGAATGTGAGGAACACAATCGTTTTCGGCGTCAGGCGGTGCAGGTAATCGATGAGTTCCTCGTACGGCAGATCCGGCGCGAGCTGGAGTGGGACAGAGCCTCGAAGTGGCGCAATCTGAACGAGCGCCTGGTCGCGAATGATGCTGTCCGTATGACTGGCGCCACTCACAATCAGGATGCGGTCGGCATCGGGTTGAAGGCGCCGTGCCAGTGCGAAGGTCGAGTCGAAGGCGAGCGGCGTTAGGCGCCCCGTCACATGCGCCGGGAGGCTGTCTACCCGCGGCGGCGGCTCGATCGCCAGCGTGAAGACCACCGGTACGTCGCCGAGGAGCGGCCGAAGCTCTTTGGTCACGAACTCGAGCGCGGGAGAACCCTCTGCGACGATGACGTCGAGCTTGAGATCCTGATACTTGAACGCGAAATACCCGGCGAGGTGCGACCATCGATGTCGCGCGGGCAGCCGATCCGGATCCAGGAACTCGTGATAGTACTCGACCGGCTTGTCCGACTCGGCGTTTACCGTGGATCGAAACTGTTGCGCGAAGCTCGACATACCGGGTCCGTCGGGTGTGTGGCTGTACACCACGAGGATCCGCGTAACCGGCGCCTGCTGTTGGGCCGCCAACCCGACCGCGAGGAGCAACGCAACGATCATCGCACCGCCCGCTCCGACCGCATCCAGTTGAGATGCGGCAGCAGGAGCGCGAGCAGCGCTTCCGCATAGAACGGCTTGCGCAGGTAGCCCGACGATCCGGCGTGAAATGCGAGTTGAGTCGATGCGATATCGTCGTGTGCCGTCATGAAGATCACCGGCGGCGCCGGACCACCGCGTGCCGCCAGCTCGTCGCAAAGATCGAAGCCACTGAGGCCGCCGAGCTGCACATCGAGCACGAGGCAGCATGGCGCGGACGCGTCGTCGCGACTCAGATATTCTTCCGCCGAGGCAAACGTCTGCACGCGAATGCCACGGCTGCGCACGATACGGGCGAGCGAATGCCGGACCGAGTCATCGTCGTCGATGATTGCGATCCATTCCTCGACGACGCTCTCTCGAAGAGAGCCGGGTGCATCCTGGCTCACACGTGACCTCGTGGCAGGCACGGCGGGAGTACGCCAAACGTACGACACGCGCGCCCAGGCCGCTCATTGGACCAAAGCCCAATGAAGCCCTGATCGTGCTTTTTGCCTCTACACTCGCGGCCACCGGTCGAGATGCTCTCATCGGTCGGTATTTCGTATGCGCCGTCTCGGCGGATCTCCAAGGTCCAATATGCCTGCCTAACCGAGACTCCTACCTTCGCACCCTCTCGCATCGCGTGGCCCGCGGCGGCGTCGCCGGTAGCAACGCCCGCATCCAAGCCCACCGCAGCCCGACGAGGAGGATCAGATGGTGCCGCAGCCGGAGATGGAACTGCCGTCCCCGATTGAAGTCTTTCGAGAGTCAGGACGACCTCACGAGGGCCGCCGGCGGCGCCGCTCGTCGCACAGTCGGAGCGCCGCGGAGGAACGGCTGCGCGAGCTCGGCGATCGGGTCAAAGAGGCCGTCGTGCGTCAGCGCGTGGTGGAGACCGTTGGGGAGCGGCTCGACGCCGCGGTGCGAGATCGTGTGCGAGACGTGCTGCGCACGCGCTTCGGGCGCGAACTGCGCAATGCACTGCGCGACGTCGCGATGGCGAAGGCCGATCCTCGGCAGGTGAGTGAGCTGCTGAGCGACAAGCTCAGTGACGTAATAGAGGAGCGCGTTCTGGACGCCCTCCACGAACAGTTGGGTGGCGCGCTGCGCGAGCGAGCATCGGACGCGATTCGATCCGCCATCTCTGAGAGCCCCCTCACAGGGCAGATCACAGGCGAGGCCGCAGACGAGCTGGTAGACGCTTTCGATGTCCGTCTCGAGGACATCGTGCGCGAGCGGTTGCGCGACGGACTCCACGGCGTGACGCGTGAACGGATGCGCGAGGTTGCACGCGAGCGAGTCGCCGACGCGGTCCGGCAGGCGGTAGATGCGCGTGCCGCGGCCGTGAGCGAAGTGGATCACGTCGTCTCACCCATCGCCGAGCACATCGAGACGGCCGTGTACGAGCGTGTCAGTGACGCCATTCGTGAACGCTTTCGGAGCATCCTTGCGACGACGATCGAAAACATCACCGGCGATCGTCTCCGTGACGCGCTGCGGTCCACCGTGCTCCGGTCGGCCGTGAACCATCGGCGGAACGGAGGGGGGCAGTGGGCGAGTAGCGCCGAGCGACAGGATGGTTTCGATGAGCGGTTGCGGCGCTTCGTCGGTGAGCGATTGCGCGAGCGCGTGACTGATGGCCTGCGCGAGCGCATCGAGCTTGCCTTACGCGAAGGAGTTGACGAGGTCGTGCGGGAGCGGCTCGACGGCGCAATTCGGCATGCACTGAATGAGCAGCGTGGCTTCGACGCCTTCGATGAGATCCGCCTCGCGGATTCCATTCGTTATGAACTTGCTGATTCGTTGCGCGCGCGGCTGACGGAGGCCGTGAAGAATCGAATTGGCGAATCGCTCCGCAGCCGCCTGGCGGACGCGATCGAAGTAGGTGTATCGCAGGCTCAGGCGACGTAGCACGAGCGAAGCGGAACGGCTGGAGCGGAGCACAACAGAAAGGCCGACGGCGATGCCGTCGGCCTTTCTCGTTCGCCTCGGCGCTCGCGAGAAGCGATATGGCGGCCTCTCGCGAGCTCATCCCAGATAATTCAGCGCTTTGCCACCGCCGAGCCGGGAATTGCCGCGTACGGATTTCCACCGAGCGCCGCCGAGATGTCGGCGATCGCCTTCTGGCCGCGAACGCTGTTTCCCGCCCCGTCGAGTGGTGGTGAAACGACCGCGATACCCCATTTTCCCGGCGCGACCGCGATCAATCCCCCACCAACGCCACTCTTTGCTGGCAGACCAGTCAGGTAGAGCCACTTGCCCGAATCGTCATACAGGCCGGCCGTGGCCATCACCGCGAGCACCGCGGGGACGTGCTTGGGATCCAGCACCTGCTTGCCGGTGATCGGATTGCGACCCGCGTTGGCGAGCGTGGCCGCCATTGTGGCGAGATCCTTGGCGTTCACGTTTACTGAACACTGCCGGGTGTACAGATCGGTCGCCTGAAGCGGATTCGCCTTGATGCGTCCGTAGGCGAACATCAACATCGCGATCGCCTGGTTTCGTTGATTGGTCTCCGCCTCCGACTTGTAGACTTCCTGATTGACATTGAGCTGGCGACCAGCGAAATCGTCGAGCGTGTTGATGATGTTCGACCACACGGCGTCCGCGGACCCGCCCTCGATCATGCTCGTCGTCGTGATTGCGCCGGGATTGACGAGCGGATTCTGCTCCTTCCCCTTGTGCTGCTCGATGGCGACGATCGAGTTGAACGGCTGGCCCGTCGCGTCGACGCCGATCGTCTCCTCGATGACCTTCTCGCCCTGCGTCTGTATGACATGGGCCATCGCGAAGACCTTCGAGACCGACTGGATGGAGACCTCCGAACCGATGTCACCGGCCGTGTAGACCTTGCCGTCCGGCGTCACCAATGCAATGCCGAAGAGATTCGAATCGACTTTCGCGAGCGCCGGGATGTAATCGGCGTTCTTGCCTTCGTGGAGATTCCGGTACTTCTCGTACGCCGCCTTGACTGCGCGCTCGTAGTCGACGGCGTTCTGCGCAACCGCCGGTCGGACCGCAACGCTGAAAATCGTCCCGACGATGGCGGCGCCACGGATGACTTCACTTATCCTGTGCCGTGACTGGCTCATGAGCGGTACCTCCGAATTTTTGTGAGAAGCTGTAGCGGACCGAGAACTCCAGCCGGTAGTCGTTGGCGTGGAACGGACCCTTGTTGTCTCGATGCGCGTACTGGAACTCGCCACCGGCCATCACGTTAGGCACCGGTGTCCAGAGCAGATTCAGGAGCGCGTACTGGCCGCTCTTGAAGGCCTGGTCGGTCTGCAGATCGCTGTTGTCGATGTCGACCCGGGAGTAGCCGATGGCCGACGTGAAGTGCTCCGTCCATCGATGGTCGAGGAAGCCGACGAACCCGAAATCACCAAGCGCTTGCCCCGTCACCGGTTTCGTCGTATTGCCGGGGTTCGACTTCGCTCCAACATCGACCGGTGCATCGTTGAAATAGTTTTCAACACCGGCGCCGAACACCGTCTGCAGCCGGAACACGTCGGATTTACCAGCGTTCAAGCCGGTGCTGAGTGACAGCCCCCAGCCGGTAACGCCGCCGCTCAGGTTGAAGGCATCGTTGGGCAGGAGATCGTCCCAGCGGATCCAGCGGAGCATGCCGCCGATCTTGGCGTAGCCCCATTTCCCGGCGTACCGATACGTCGCCGAAATGTCCGGCGCCGGAAAGCGCGGTGCGATGTTCTGCAGTTCGATTCGGTCGGCGAGCACACCGGCGTCGCCACTCGCCCCCGGCCGCTCCAACGCGAGTGTCGCCAGCGTCCCGTTCTGATTGTTGATCGGCTGCCAGAAGAGCTGGACGTTTCGATAGAACAGCATCCCGTTCGGTCCCCAGTAATCGAGGATGTTCGGAAACACGTCGAGATCCATGAACGGACTCTCGAGCTGACCCCCGCCAAACTTCCCCCACTGGCCATACATGTGGCGCGGACGGATGGTCGTCTGGCCCGCGTCCGGGCCGACGCCGAAGAGGTCCCAATCGAAGACGATGTTGACATCGGTGCCCGACGACGTTGGAATGACGGCCTTCGTCCCGAAGCGCGACTGCCGCGCGCTGAACCAGCTGTGACCGTTGTGTCCGAACTCGTCCTGGAACGCGGGCAGCTTCGACGGGCGATTCACGTCGAACCAGTTCGGATCGTTCGTCTCGAAGTCGCCGATGGCGTCACCCTGCGCAAAGCCGTAGATCTCGAACCGGCGCCCGCTATCGGCGGTCGCTTTTGCCGTCTTGTTGGCGCTGTCGCGGCTCGCCTTCGTGGCCGCCTGCGATTTGACCGTCTGCGGCGCGGCGCCAGGAATCGCGATGCCGAGCAGTACGATCGCTCCCGCCAGCGCCCATTTCATGGTATTCGACATGTGCCTCACTCCTCGTTAGGTCCCTCGCCCTTCAGCGATCGTGCGATGCTTCCCACGCGCGCACGCGCCGGCGCGCCGCGCCGAACAGACGCTCGTAGTTGCCACGCAGCAGCTGCCCGCGCGCGCTGGCTGTGAGCCGGTCGAAGAACGGCCGGTAGATGTTGTAGGTGCGGAAATAGCTCTGCGTGTCGGCCGGAGACAGCGCATCGGTGCCGAAGAGGAAGCGGTCGGGGTAGCGATTGATGAGGCTGACGGCCGCGGTCAGGCTCGAGTCGCTGGCGACGACGTACTTCGCCACCTCGTCCCACGAGATGTCGAAGTAGAGATGAGTGAACGCCGGATCGGCGAGCATCGACTCGAGCATCTTCACGTGTTGCGTCACCGGCCGCACGACGCGGCCGACGCCGGTGTGGGCCCAGATGATCGTCGTCTGTGGATGGCGCCTGATCAGCTCGCGCATCTGATCGAGATACGCCGGCGGCGAGCCCGGCTTCGCGAACGGCACGTCCACGTCGTTATGCACGATGACGAGAAGACCGACCTGTCCCGCGAACGAGAGGATGCTGTCGACCGCCGGATCCAGGAGGCTGGCCGTGCCGCCCGCGACCTTCGCCGAGACGAACTCCTTGTGAATCGTGAACTCGCCAATGCCGGTGAACACACCCGGGAACAGCGTGAGCACGCGGCGAATGTGGTCGGACGCGTACATGTCCGTCACGTCGAAGCCCGTGATCATCGGATCGAAGCGCGCCTGTTCCGCCCGCGTCAGCGCCTTGTACTCCATCGCGATGTACGCGTCGGTGAAGCTGTAGTAGTAGAGCGGCGCGTCGGTGTTCAGGTAGTAGGTCGGACCATTGGTGCCGTCGACACGCATCGACCACTCCTGCTGGAGTGGAATACCGAAGAGCGCGACGTGCCCGACGCGAGATCCCATCATGCGCAGAAAATCCCGCAGATCGGGGCCGCGCTGGATGTAATTCGTCAGATGAAAGTGCGAGTCGTTGAACTCGTAGGCGGTATCGTTAGGCGTGGCCCCCGCGAGCTGCTGGGCGGTAAGCACCGCGGGCGTGCACGCGAGTGACACCACAGCAGTCGCGAGGACGCGCCACCAGGGCGCGCAAGACCACGCGTAACGACTCGACCTGTCGATCACCTTCACCGTCGATACTCGACAACGTCCAGCGCCGGCACCCATTGTCGCGCAGCGTGCCGGAGCGTGTGTCAGCGTGCTGCGCGTGAGTCAGGCTATCGGGCGGACCCGCACACGGCCTATTGGACCAAAAGACAGCCACCACCGCGATGTCGCGCGGTCGTCCATGGCGAGCTTCTTTCCGTATGCCTAACGGCTCGCTCGCGTCCGTCTCACGCGTAATAGCCGACCGATTAGCCAAAGGTCGTATAGCCCGCTCCCCCCGCCAGCGAGTTATGTCGATGTGCATGGCCGACGAACCTTTCGCCCGTCATGTGCATGTCACCTCGCGGAGCGAGCGATGAATCGATGGTGTCGATCCGTCGCGAGAGCCACCGGCCTCGCGTTGTTCCTGTCACTGTGCCTCGGCGCGCCATCGCGCCTGCTCCGCGCACAGGATGCCGATCCGCGACCGGTGAAGGAGGACAGCACCCGATACGCGAATCTCTTCGGCGGCGAATTCGCGCCGAGTACGGGCTTCAACCTGATCAAGACAGACCGCGGGAGCCTCAACATCAGCATGTACGGGCTCTTTCGCTACATGAACCAGTATCCCGTCGGCGACTCGTTCACCGATCACCTTGGCCGGGTGCGACTCGTCGAGCCGCGCAATGACCTGAACTGGCAGCGCACCTTCGCCTGGTTCACCGGCTTCTTCTACGATCCGCGATTTCGCTACAACATCACGCTCTGGTCACTCCCCACGACGCAGCAGACGCTTCTCTTCGGCAATCTCGGATATTTTGTCTCCCGGGCGCTTGGCTTCGGTGTTGGCATCGGACCGAATCTCACCGCGCGCTCGATCACGGGACAGTGGCCGTACTTCCCCGCCTCCGACCGCCAGATGGCCGAGGAATATTTTCGCGGCGGATTCTCGTCCGGCTTCTGGATCACCGGCGAGGCCGTGCCGCGGCTCTACTACACCCTGTCCGTCAACAACAACATCAGCCAGCTCGGTGTTCCGCAGAGTGTCGACCTTCCCGACCTCTCGTACAGTATGAACCTGCGCTGGATGCCGACCACCGGCGAGTTCGGACCGCGCTACGGCTTCGGTGATTTAGAGTTTCATAGCAAAGTCGCCACGCAATTCGGCATGTCGCTCGCCACGGCGCGCGAAAATCGCGCCGCATCACTCGACCAGCCTCCGAACACGACGCAGATCCGGTTGTCGGACGGCATCATTCCATTCGATACGGGCGCGCTCGCCCCCGGCGTCACCGTCGACAAGCTGACGTACAAATACATCTCGTTCGACGCTGGCGCCAAGTACCGCGGCTGGTCGCTGCAGACCGAGTACTACTTCCGCTGGCTCGACGACTTCATCGCCACCGGCCCGCTCCCACTGCGCTCCATCTATGACAACGGCTTCATGGTGGAGCTGGGCCGAATGATCGTTCCGAAGCGCGTGCTCGTGTACGCCACGGGCGGTTACGTGTTCGATCAATTCAAGCGGCAACCCTGGGAGCTGTCGGGTGGCGTGAGCTACTACCCATATCGGTCACGCTCCTGGCGGCTCAACGCGCACTACATCCACATCGTGCGATCGCCGACGGGTTCGTTCTTCGGCTACTACACCGCCGGCCAGACAGGCACGACGATCTCCTTCGGCACCGACATTCTCCTATGACATAGGTTCGCACAGCACCAGACTCGTCGACACGTCCGTCCAGAAAGTCCAATGTGGCACCGTATGGTGTCACGTTAGGCATTCCATTGGGTGGAGACGCGAGGTGCCGATGAGAATGAAGCCACTGCTCCGAAAAGTCCCCAGCGACCGCATCGATTACTCGTTCGTCGGCGGCTACCCGACGCGTGAGACCGTTCGGAAGGCGTACGACGACGCCGACCTCAATCGGGCCGTGCAGTCGTATCGCTTCTTCTATCCGACCGTTTCCGGTCTCGCCATTTATGAGGGCAACGAAGCGAGCGGCCTCGTGCCGAATCAGATCTTCGGCCTTCTCGACACTCGGCCATCGCACCTGATCCTCACACCGAACTCCGACACGCCGTACGGACCAATTCTGCTCGACCTGCGAATCGGTCCGATGATCATCGAGTTGCCGCCAGGCCCATTGATGATCGTTGCCATGGACATAAACCAGCGTTGGGTCGGCGATATGGGGCTCCCAGGACCCGACGCGGGAAACGGTGGCGAGCACTTGATCCTGCCACCTGGTTTCGCCGGCGACCTCCCGCCGCACTACCACCTCTGGCGATCGACGTCGAACCGCGTGATCGTCGGTGCCCGCGCAATTCCCGTGGGTGGCAACGTGCACGCCGCCATGGATCGGATTCGCGCGATCAATGTGCGTCCCCTGAAAACGACGGCGACCTGGGTCGAGCCCGTCTGGCTGAACATTACCGATCGGCCGCAGGATACGACGCCAGCGAAGTGGGAAGCCAACTTCAAGTTCTGGGTGGCCCTGCATCAGGTAATCGAGAGCGAGCCGCCCGTCGATGGCTACCTCCAGTATTACGGCGAGCTCGCCGCACTGGGCATCGCCAAGGGCAAGGCGTTCACGCCTGACGAGCGCATGCGCGACATCCTCGAGCAAGCCGCGTGGATCGGCAACGCACAGATGCGCGTTCAGGCGTTCGCCGATCGCCGTCCCGATCGCATCGTCTGGCCGGATCGCAAATGGGAGTGGATCGGACTGCGACCCGAGAATGGCGACTTCATGACACCCTCGTACGCCGACCTCGACGCGCGCGAGACATGGTTCTATCAGGCGATCGGCGCGTCGCCGGCGATGTTCCGTCGCAGCGAAGGCGCTGGCTCGCTCTACTGGCTCGGCCTCCATGACGAGAATGGCGCGTATCTCGATGGCGGGAAGACCTACAGGCTCACCGTACCGCAGCCGGTGCCGGCGAGTCTGTTCTGGTCGGTGACCGTATACGACGCCCTGACGCGCAGCGAGATCCAGACCGAGCAACGGCGAGCCGCGCTGCGCTCGCTCTTCGAGTTGAAGAACGACGGCGACCAGCATCTCGAGCTCTTCTTCGGGCCACACTCGCCGAAGGGCGGCGCGCATCGTTGGATCAGAACGATCCCCGGACGAGGATGGTTTGCCTATTTCCGTATCTACGGGCCGGAGCAAGCCGCGCTCGACCATAGCTGGCGACCTGGTGATTTCGTGCCGATACGGCGTGACGACTCCGCCGCGGTCGTGTTCTGATAGACGTTGAGCAGATTTGAATGGAGGATACGATTATGGATGGGGGGCAATCTCGGATCAGCACTCTCTTCTCGCGCGGTTGGAGGTACCTTCTGCTGCGAGGCATCGCCGCTATCGCCTTTGGGCTTCTCACCTGGTTCCAGCCGGGGATCACGCTCACCGCGCTCCTGCTGCTATTCGGGTCGTATGCGATCGTGGATGGCGTGCTCGCGATCTGGGCCGCAGTCGCCGGCCATGGCGCCGAAGAATACTGGTGGGTGTTGCTCCTCGGCGGATTGATCAGCGTCGCCGTGGGCGCCCTGGCATTCACCCAGCCTCACCTCACCGCGCTCGCGCTGCTGTTCTACATCGCGGCATGGGCGATCGGGACCGGTGTCGTCGAGATCGTCGCGGCCATTCGCATCCGTCGCGAAGTCCGCGGAGAATGGCGGCTCATTCTCGCCGGGCTGGTGTCCGTGGCATTCGGCTTCTTCCTCATCGCGCGCCCGGGCAGCGGTGCGCTCACGGTGCTCTGGCTCATCGGCACTTACGCAGTGGCTCTCGGGATCATTCTCGTGATGCTCGCCTTCAAAGCGCGCTCATTCGGCAAGGAGCTCGCCGGCGCCGCGGCCTAACGAGCGGAAGCAATGACCTCCTGAGCATCGCCTTCGCGGTGACGGGTCCGATGCGCCGCGTGCGCACCGCACCCGTCACCTCTATTTTCCGGCGATGCCAACCATCAATCCCAGCAACGCGGCCGCGATCGTCACTGGCCACACGCGCGGCATCGGCGAAGCCGTCGCCGCCCACCTGCTCTCGCGCGGAGTTCGGGTCCTCGGTGTGGCGCGAAAAAAGAATGCTGAGCTCGCGTCTCGCTTTCCCGCACTGCGTCAGGCGTCACTCGACGTTGCCGACGCCCCCGCATTGAAGCAGTGGATCTCGAGCGCAACGATGCGCTCCTTTCTCGAAGGCGCCGACAGCCCTCTTCTGGTGAATAACGCCGGCGTGCTCCAGCCGATCGGGCCGCTCGAGACGCAGGATCTGGAGCTCGTCGCGCGGGCCGTCGCGGTGAACGTCGGCGCCGTCCTCACGCTTTCCGCTGCCTTCGCTCAGGCAACCGCTCACGCCGCCGATCGTCGCATTCTGCACGTGTCGAGCGGCGCCGGACGGAAGGCCTACGCGGGCTGGAGCATCTATTGCTCGACGAAGGCGGCCATCGACCAGCATGCGCGCTGTGTCGCACTCGATCGCGCCACGAACCTGCTCATCTCCAGCGTCGCGCCCGGCGTTGTCGATACCGACATGCAGGCGGAGATCCGAGCGAGTACGGATGACCGATTCCCCGATCGGCCGCGCTTTGTCGCGATGCATCGCGACAAGGCGCTACCCAGCGCCGACCAGATCGGCGGCCGGCTCGCCGAATACCTGTTATCCGATACCTTCGGTCGCGAGCCTGTTTTCGATTTGCGGGACTTCCTGGCGTGATGCAGATCACGCCACCGCCGAGGCTCGCCTAACGAACCTGTGGCGCCTGGCCCGGGATCATCGTGCTCAATGCGTCGCCGAGCTTGGTGCGACGATCCATGTCGTCATGGAGTCGTCGTCGTCGCGTCGACTTCCGCACCGTGCCGGCAATGATACGCATGAGGCGGCGCTTGATCGACGAGCTCGCGTCCAGCTCCGGGATGGACGCGTCAGCCGCGTAGGGGTAGGATGCCAGCACTTGGGGTCCCACCCGCGATCGCGTGATCGTCGCGCAGCCAGTCACGAATAGCAGCGACAACAGCAATGAGTAGGCGCGCATCGTCTCCGCGAATCGTTCGAAGGATATCGTTCGATTCGACAGACGGATTTCCCGGGCCAAAGGTCACGTTGTCACTCGGGAAGCGGGGATGACGGGACTCCTTTGAGTGTTTGCTCAAGCAAGGCGAACAATGTTCGCCAATGTTTTTCGGCAGCAGCCTCGTCGTGAACGGGTGTATCCGACGGAACCCAGCCGTGGCGAGCGTTGTACGTCTCGACTTTGTGATCCACGTTCGCTTCGGTGAGAGCGCGCTCGAGCCGCTCTTTCTGCGCGTCGTCGAAGCCCGGATCATCGGTCGCTCCGGCGACATAGACGCGGGCCTTTATTTGTGGAGCAAGGCGATGCGGGCTATCGGGAGCATCGGTCGCGAGATGGCTCGCATGGTACGATGCCGCGGCCGCGATTCGATCCGGAAAGGTACCGGCGGCGGTGAATGACAGCCGACCTCCGAGACAGTACCCTGTCACCGCAATCGAGCCGGGCAAGACGTCCGATCTCGAGTCGAGATACTCGAGAAAGCTCGGGACATCACTCATGATCTTCGCCGCACTCACGGTCGGCAGCACGCTCTTCTGCCATTCTTCCCGAATCTTCGGATCCTGGAAGAGCTGCGCACCCTTCGTGAAGCCGCTTCGATAGTAGAGATCTGGCAGCACGACGCAGTAGCCACCAGCGGCCATCCGCTCACCCATCTCGAACAACGCTGGCCGGATGCCAAGTCCGTCCATGAAAAAAAGAACGCCCGGCAATGCCGCGGCGTTCTCGGGACTGAAGACATGGGTCTGGCAGATGCCATCCTGCGTGCGGAGCGCTACGGTGTCATGTGGCATGGCAGCCACCTCTACTGCTTGACGAGCTCTGCGTACGACGAGACCGCCCCCGCAACCGGTCTATTGGTGGCAATCGATGCGACGAAGCCGCGCAGCTTCCCGCCGTCGCTGAAAAGCGAAAGCGCCAGATCGTGCGGGTAGCGCGCCGCGTCCGTCGTCGGAATCGTGCCGATGAACTGGCCCTCGAGCATCGAATTCTCGAAACGTGGCCGGTTGAGCACCGTCCACAACGCCTGCGGCCCGCCGAGCCTAACGAGAACCTCATCGCTCTTCACGCGCAGCGCGATCGGAAGCGTACCGTCGTAGGTCCGCACCGTTCCCGTCCATTCTCCGACGAGCTCCTCGGGCGCGGCGAATGCCCCACGGGGCCGTCCCTGCTGCGTTGCGCGCTCGGCGACCACCGCCTGTGCTCGGCCAGGCAACAGCGCATCCTCGATCGCCGAGGCGATGAAGAAGGGCGCTGGGTTCGACTGATTGCAGAGGGCGACGATCGCGAGATCCTGTGAGGGGAACATATAGAGGAGCGTCGACACACCCGGCATTCCGCCGGTATGCGACACACGCCGGTAGCCGTGATCGTCATCGGTGCCCCAGCCGAGCGCGTAGCCGTGCGCCGTGTCCCCCGGCGTCCGCGTGTGCTGCATAACCAGAATCGTGGAATCGGGGAGGATGGGCTGCTGATCGGCGAGATGATCGCGCAAATGAAACATCCCGAAGCGCACGAGCTCGTGCGCCGTTACCCATACGGCCGAGGCACCGCGATGGTCGAAATCGTAAAATGGCACGGCCTTCAGGCTGTCGTCGTAGCGCACGGCGGCGCCCGTCAAGCCGCGGCCGGTACCGATGGACGACCGCTTCATGCCTAACGGCGTGAACAGCGCGTGCCGCATGAACGTTTCATACGACTCGCCGCTCGTGTGCGCGATCATCCGTTCAACGATCCCGTAGTCGAGATTCGCATAATTGTAGACGCGCCCCGGCGGAAAGACGACGATGCCATAACGAGCGATCGCTTCGTCCATGCTCGGCCGCTTTTCGGCGCCGCCGTCGTAAAAGAAGCGGTAGTGGAGCGGAAGGCCCGCCGTGTGGCTCATCACTCGCGCCACCGTCGCCTCGCGTGCGTCACCCGCATAGCCCGTAATCTTGCCGCGGCCGAGGTAGTCGTTTGCCGGATGGTCCAACGCGATCGTGCCGCGTTGCACCAGTGTCATTATTCCCGTCGCGGTGATCGGCTTCGAGATCGAGGCCATCGAGTAGAGCGTGTTCGGCGTTGCCGGCACGCGCTTGCCGATATCCGCCCAGCCGAAGCTCTCCTCCCAGATGATCTTTCCATGCTGTGCGACGGCGAGGCTCACCGACGGCGCATGCAGCGAATCCATGAGATGCTGTATCCGCGGACGAAGAGAGTCGAGCGCCGGAGGCGCGGCCACGCCGACGCGCTGCGCGCGGGCGGGCGCGCTGGCAAGAGCGGCGACGACAAGAAAGGGAGCTACAATCCGACGCATTCGAGAGCCTCGCTGGAGGAGTCAGTCAGCCTGAGCGCTGACATCGCGCGCGCCTGAGGGTACCTGTCGGCGCACGCGTGGTAAAGACCCGACCAGCGTGGGCAACTGGCCGCAATTGGCCGTGTCACGTGACTCGCGTACCGGGCCACGTACGGCTCTTCGTGAAGTGAGCCCGCCTGCGAGGCGACGCGCACCGACAACTCCACCGCACCTTCGCAATTAAAGCTTCGTAAAGTTTGCGTCAGAGAAGCCGCGCGGGCCAGACACGAGCACCGTTCTCGATCCAGATTGCAGCCGACCAACTCACAAGGCGTGTGCGCCTGATGCCGAGAGCCAGCCTTCTCGCCGCCATCGCGCCCTTTGCTACACTCTTGTTCGCTCTGTCGCTCCGGGCGCAAATTGTCAGGGAATCCGGAGAACTGCCACGCGGCGCCGCGAATAATTACGGCCACACGACCGCCGTGCCGCGCGCCCTCGCCGTTCGCCGGACCGGGCGCATCACATTGGATGGAAGACTCGACGAGCCGGTTTGGGCGACCGCGATCCCGATCACCAACTTCACGCAGTTCGATCCCGAGGAAGGAAAACCGGCATCGCAGAGAACAGAGGTACGCTTTCTCTTCGACGACGAGGCGCTTTACATCGGAGCGAAGATGTACGACACCGCCGGCGCGGCTGGCGTGACGACGCGCCTCGTTCGTCGCGATGCGCCGTTCGATTCAGACTATCTCCAGATCGTCATCGATGCATACCATGATCATCTGAGTCGCGCCTTCTTCGAGCTGAACCCGGCTGGCTCGAAGTCCGATAACATCGGCATCGGCACCTCATGCTGTGATCCCTCCTGGGATCCGATCTGGGAAGCCGCAACGCGGATTGAAAGTGACGGCTGGACCGCGGAGATTCGCATTCCGTACAGCCAGCTCCGCTTTTCGCGCGACTCGGTGCAGACTTGGGGACTCCAGGTGCGGCGTTACATCAAGCGTCGCGAGGAAGAGGATGACTGGTCATTCTGGCATAAGAACGAGGCCGGTGGTCCATCGCGATTTGGCCACCTGGAAGGGATGCGAATTCCGGTGTCCTCGCCTGGCCTCGAGCTCATGCCGTACGGCAGCCTGAGGTCCACTTCGCTCGCTACCACGGCGGGAACTCCATTCGACACCCACGCGCGGCCGACGATGCAAGCGGGACTCGACCTGCGTGATCGCGTGACATCCAACCTCACTCTCAACGCGACACTCAATCCAGACTTCGGCCAGGTGGAAGTCGATCCAGCCGTTCTCAATCTCTCGGCGTTCGAGACCTTTTTTCCCGAGAAGCGGCCCTTCTTCGTGGAGGGCGCGCAAGTCTTCGACTTTGGAGCCTTCAACTGCGCCTTCTGCAGTAATGTCGAGGCGATGCAGGGATTCTATTCGCGTCGTGTCGGCCGCGCGCCGACTGGTGCGTCACTCGCCACGGACAATTACGCGTTTGCTGATGTTCCCGATGCCACGACGATCCTTGGCGCGGGAAAGCTCACCGGGCGGACCGCGAGCGGCTACACGGTCGGCCTACTCGACGCGCTCACGGGACAAGCCAACGCCAGGGTCGAAAGCACCGCCGGCCAACGGAGCATTCAAGAGGTCGAGCCACTCGCCAACTATTTTGTCGGCCGGCTGAAGCGCGACTTACGGAACGGCAACCTCGTTGTCGGCGGCATTCTTTCCGGCGTCGTCCGTCGCATCGATACCACGTTCGCGTCCCTTTCGGCGAGCCACGCGGAGATGTACGGCAACGATCTCGTATTCCGCTGGGGCGATAAGGCGTATTCGTTCATGGCAAACGCGGCCGTCACGAACGTCAGCGGCGATCCGCGGGAGATTCTCCTGCGCGAGGAGTCGAGCGCCCGCTATTTCCAGCGTCCGGATCGTGGCCGCGGCTCCAGTGGCTGGTTCTCGAATCGGCTCGACTCGACTGCGACCTCAATGCACGGGCTTGGCGCCTATGCGCATCTCGCGAAGGAGACCGGTGACTGGACCTGGGAGGCCGCGGTCAATACGCGGACGCCGGGTTACGAGTCCAACGACTACGCGTTTCAGCGGTCGGCGGACTACATCTGGTACAATGCGAATCTGCTGCACTTCTGGTCGAAGCGGAGCAACTGGTACCAGACCATGTACGGTCTCCTCGGTGCCCAGACGCAACGGAACTACGAAGGGGACCGAACTGGCCTCCAGTATCACGAATTCTGGAACGTGCAGACGCGTCAATTCTGGACCGTCAACCAGTTCTTGATCGTTAGGCCCGGCGTTTTCGACGACCGCCAGCTGCGTGGCGGCCCCATCGTCCGCACGCCCAACAGCCGCTACACGGAACTGGATGTCACGACCGACTCGCGCCATCGCGTCACCGCCACGCTCAGCCTGCAGTACTACTGGGATGGGCAGGGTGGCAGCGCACCGCAGGTCAACCTTGGCGCGAACATCCGGCCGCTGTCGAACCTCAGTCTCTCGTTAGGGCCGTCGTGGAGTGCCGCGCGCCTTCCCGTGCAGTACGTCACCGCCGTCAGCGATCCGACCGCGGTCACATTCTTCGGCTCACGGTACGTGATGTCGTCTCTGCATCAGCAGACGATCGGTCTCGATACGCGGCTCAGCTGGACTTACTCGCCCACAATGAGTCTCGAGCTGTACGTGCAGCCTTTCTTCGCCTCGGCGCACTATTTCGACTTCAAGGAGTACGCATCGCCGCGGAGCGCCTCGTTGCGTGTCTACGGCCGCGACCTTGGAACGATTAGTCAGTCGACCGGGAGCGACGGCGTCGTTTCGTCGTATACCGTCGACCCCGATGCCGCCGGTCCGGCGCCAGCGTTCGCGATCTCCAATCCGGATCTCACGGAAGCGTCGCTCCGCGGCAACGCCGTATTTCGTTGGGAGTACCGACCGGGATCGGTGCTCTACATTGCCTGGACGCACTCGCGGGCCGCGGACACGAGCTTCGGCAATCTCGAGCTCGCGCGCGATCGGGACGCACTGTACGCCTCCCGACCAGACAACATTTTCCTGATCAAGGCGAGTTGGTGGCTTCCGATGTAGCTTCGCGCGTCAGGGGATGCGGGCGCCGATCTTCGTCTCGAGATAGCGTTTGCTGATCGCGGCAGCTTCCTTGGGCGAGAGGTCGGGCTCCGGCACGCTGTCCAGCTCGACGACCGCCCAGCCGTCGAAATGCTCCTCTCTGAGCGCCAGGAATACAGCCGGAAGATTCACTGAGCCGCGCCCGAGCTCGACGAACTGATACGGCGCGCTCCCGGCTGGCTGACGCAGATCCTTGATGTGGAGCAGCGCGATCCGATTCGCGTATCGATGGATCGCGAGCGCCGGGTCGCCGCCTCCCGCTTGATAGTGCGCGACGTCGAACAGCAATCGAACGTACTTCGGATCGGTCGTATCGAGAATTCGATCGATCTCGTCGGGCTTCTCACCCATGCTGCCCATGTGCGGGTGATACGCTGCCTGCACACCGACGTCGGCGACGCGCTTGCCGATCTCGGTGAGGAGCCTGCCGAGTTGTGCATAGTCGGCGGGTCCGACTGGACGGCCTCTGGGTCGCTCGTCGATGAGCTGGAGATATAATCCCCCCGCCGCGCGCAAAAACCGCGCGTGCGCGAGATGCTCCTCGATCACCTTCTCCCGCGTCCCCGGATCGATCGGTACGTTACCGCTGGAAAGCGCAACGAAGGTGAGATGTCGTTGGGCGAGCAGGTCGCGCAGCGCCGCCGGTTTATCGGCGTACGCCTTGAGCGCGCTGGTGCGCAGCTGAATGCCCGCATACCCGAGCGCGCTGATGTCGTCGATGGCCCGTTCGTCGTTGCCGCCCCACGTGATCGCGGCACAGCCGAACTTGATATCTTCCGCGCGCACGAATGGCAGCGATGACGCCATCGGCAGGAGGCTGCTTGCCGCGGCAGCACCACCGAGCTGACGCAGGAAATCCCGACGATTTGTCATTCGCTCGTCCGCCTCTCGAACAATTCAGTAATTGATGAACTGACCACACAGACAGCACAGAGGCATAATGCAGCTACGGACGAGGCGCGCAAGATCCCTCCGTCTTCTCCGGAGTTCCGCTCCCGGCTTCCCCGGCGACACGAAAGTCGGTACGATGCCTCATGCACTTGCCCGTAAATCCGCCAGTCCTGCCAATGCTCGCCAATCGCGTCTCGGAGCTGCCGCCCGGCGGCGGGTGGATCTTCGAGCCCAAATGGGATGGTTTCCGCACCCTGATCTTTCGCGACGGTGACGAGCTATTCATCCAGAGTCGTGACGAGAAGCCGCTCGACCGCTACTTCCCCGAGTTGCTCGAACCGCTCAAGGCACAACTTCCGGCCCGCTGCGTCCTCGACGGCGAGCTCGTGATCGCGTTAGGCGGCGCGCTCGACTTCGAGGCGCTTCAGCTTCGCCTTCACCCCGCGGCGTCGCGGGTCAAGCTGCTCGCGCAGGAGACGCCCGCGTCGGTGGTCTTCTTCGATATTCTCTGCGTTGGTGATCGGGATCTGCGCACGACGCCCTTTCGCGACCGCCGTGCGACGCTCGAATCGGTGCTCGCCGATGTGGACGCACCCCTCCACGTCACTCCCGCCACTCGCGATCACACCATTGCTGGCGATTGGTTTCGTCGTTTCGAGGGCGCGGGGTTGGACGGCGTGGTCGCGAAGGGAGAGCTCGGCATCTACGAGCCTAACAAGCGGGTGATGCTCAAAGTCAAACACGAGCGCGACTGCGACTGCGTCGTCGCCGGCTTTCGCTGGCACAAGAACTCCCACGGTACGGCAATCGGCTCGCTCCTGCTCGGCCTTTTCGACTCGGAGGGCAATCTCGAGCATGTCGGCGTGTGCGCGAGCTTCACGGCCGCGAAGCGTCGCGAGCTCGTCGATTTCCTTGCACCGTATCGCGAGGGCGCGCTCGACGGGCATCCCTGGCGAGCCTGGGCGGACGCCGAGCCTAACGATGCAGCGATCGGTCACCGGCGTCCGGGCGCGCAGAGCCGCTGGAGCCAGGGAAAGGACCTCTCCTGGGAGCCGCTCCGCCCCGAGCTCGTCGTTCAGGTGGCATACGATCACATGCAGGGGAGCCGCTTTCGGCACACCGCCCAATTCCGCCGCTGGCGCCAGGACAAACGACCTCGCGATTGCACCTTCGATCAACTCGAGGTCGTCCCACCGCACGAGCTGGCGGCGATTTTCGACGGGTGATGCGCGGGACGCGTGGCGCGTGGCGCGTGGCGCGTGGCGCGTGGGATCAATAACTAGCCCCTAGCCCCCAGCCCCTAGCTCCTAGCCCTGCATCCATTGACTTCCCGCGGTCCCTACGACACATAGGGCCCGCAATCTCCCCGCGGAGGACTTTGTGGCAGTCAGTGCGCATCCCGTTGTCGCGAACGGAGCTCGGCATTTGAGCATCAACGAACGCCTCAATGCCGGCTGGCACAAGGCGGCGTTGAACTCGTTCATGGGCATCGTCCTCTTTCACTGGGCGGAGCACATCGTTCAGGCCTACCAGGTTTTCTACCTCCACTGGCCGCGGCCGATGGCGATGGGCATCCTCGGGATGTACTACCCGTGGCTCATGCGCACGGAAGCCCTGCACTACAGCTTTGCCGTCGTGATGCTCGTTGGTCTGTGGGTGCTCCGGAAGGGATTCGTCGGACGCTCGCGTCGCTGGTGGATGATCGCCTTCGGCATCCAGTTCTGGCACCACTTCGAGCACGCATTGCTGTTCTACCAGGCGAACACGCACCACTACTTTTTCGGTGGCTCGGTGCCGACCAGCATTGGCCAGATCTGGATTCCCCGGATCGAGCTGCACCTCGTCTACAACACGATTGTCTTCATCCCGATGCTGATCGGGATGTACTACCATCTGTATCCACCCGTGAGTGACGCGCCGAAGATGACCTGCAGCTGCGCTCACCACCGGCATGAGGTCATTCCCGCCGCAGCCTGATGAGTGGCCCTAGGGCCACTGGACAACATCTCGCGAACTTCGGTTGTCTAAGAAGTATCGTTTTCCAGGCGCGAATCCCATGATCCGCTCGCTCGCGATCACCGCTACGGTGGCGGGGCTCCTTCTCGCCCCGCTCCGCCTCGATGCCCAAGCGGGCATCTTCCTCGACCGCAGCTACGTCGTGCACATGTGGCCCGACGAGGGCCTCCTTTACGAAGGGCTGACGGCGATTCCGCTCACCCTTCACCGGGGGGCGGACTCGCTTTATTCCACGCTTCGAAATCCTGAGCCGACGTGGGCGACGGGGACAATGTGGTATCTCACGCCCATGTTCGTCGTACGCCAGATCGCCGCGAATGTCGATGCCTCGCTGCCGGTGCGCTCACCGTCATTCATGCCGAAGCTCGACTTTCAGTACCTGGCCGCGCGACGGATTGGCGGGCGCATTCGGCAGTCGGCTGCCGATTATCCGCTCGCCGCGATGATCGTCGGCGTGGACGGAACCTTCGGGCACTACTCGAATGGTCAGGCCGGCTGCTTTCGCGCGAACGAGAAGCGGACCTCGAGCTCCAGCGGCGACTGCGTCGTCGACCCAAACGCTCCTCCTGGTTCGGATACGCTGAACACCATCGATGGCAGCTTCTCCACCTGGTACTTCAAGGTGCAGGGAAACATGCGCTACCAGTATTACAAGGACTCACTCCCGCTCACGTCGTTCACCCTCTCGGCGGGTGTCGAGTGGCATCCGCCCTTTCTCGAGGCGATCGGTGGGATGGACACCGCCCTCGCGGCGGTCTATGGACGCATCCGACCTTTCGCCGGCGCCGCCATCACCCGGCGGAGCGAGTGGGGCTGTCCGGACGCCATCCCGTTTGGATGGCTTCCCTGCGGCGTCGGGCGCGTGAAGCTCGACGCGCATGTCCAGTACCTGCCGACGCATCCGACAGGCGTCTCCAGCGTCACGACCACGACCGAGCTGGCATGGACGTTCACTCGTTATGCCGGGATCGGGCCGATCGTGCGGCTCCATACGGGACAGGATTATTACAACATGGGACTCAGCCACGAGCTGAACGTGCTGCAGTTCGGCCTGACGGTCGATCTCGAGCATGACCGGCCCTTGAGGCCCTAGCTTCCTGTGGTCAGCCCTCGTCTCCGTTGCGTCTCGTCCTGGCCGTGGCGCGGTATTCTCGCCACTCTCGCGTCGGGTCGTCGTCGGGATCGGGGCTTTCCGCCGGGGGGCGAACTTCGTTAGGCACGTTCCGCAAGTTCACCCGAATCCGCGTCCACGTGGACGACCGGCCGCGCATCGAATCGACGAGGACGTCGTCTGGCGCGAGATGCGTGGCAGCGGCCGGATGACGTACCTTCCACCGCTCGAGACCGGCGAGCGCGGCCTCCTTGTTCGGCGAATTCGCAATGACGATGAGTGGCATCTTCGCGCGCGCCGATCTCGTGCCGGCCGCCGTCTTGGCGCCTCTGGCACGTGACGGCGCAACGCGAGCTGCCTCGCCCTCCATCTTGCGAAAGTGCGGCGGCCACGGTGCGTCGCCAAGACCGGCGGCTTCGTCACGCGCTGCCAGCTCCAGGAGGCGCTCGAGCGAGCCAGGATCCTCATCCATCGCGCCGTGCGGATCGCCTAACAACGCAAATCGCGCTGGCATCGTCAGCACCGTGAAATCGGCTGCCTCGCAATCCGGGATCTCCTTCCAGTCGAGCGGCGCCGAGACTCGTGCGTCCGGAAGAGGTCGTACCGAGTAGGCGGAGCAGGTCGTCCGATCCTTCGCATTCTGATTGTAGTCGAGGAAGACCCCATGCCGCTCTTCCTTCCACCACTTCGAGGTCGCGAGTGTGGGCGCGCGCCGCTCGATCTCCCTCGAGAATGCCAACGCTGCCCTACGCACGTCGGTGAAGCTCCACCGCGGTTGAATGCGGACGTTGACATGCATGCCGCGCGAACCGCTCGTCTTCGGCCAACCGCGAAGGCCTAGTTCCGCGAGCAGCGCTTCTGCCTCGATGGCAACACGCCTAACGTCTTCCCATCCGATACCCGGCCCCGGGTCGAGATCGATCCGGAGCTCGTCGGGGTGATCGAGATTGCTCGCGCGCACCGCGTGGGGGTGAAGCTCGATACATCCAAGGTTCACGACCCACGCCAGACCCGCGGCATCGTCCGCCACGATTTCTTCGGCGGTCCGGCCCGAAGGAAAGGAGAGCGTCACCGTCCGCAGCCAGGATGGCCGCTTCTCCGGCGCGCGCTTCTGGTAGAAGGGCTCGCCCTCGGCACCGTTCACGAAGCGCTTGAGAACGATCGGCCGGTCGCGGATCCCGTTGAGCGCGCCGTCGGCGACGGAGAGGTAGTACTGGACGAGCTCGAGCTTCGTCAGCCTAACGAGTCTGGAAAAGTATGGTTTGTCGGGATGGGTGATGCGGATTTCCCGTCCGTCGATCGACAGAACCTCCGCGGGCTCCTCGCGGGCCATCAGCGCTGAACGAGTCGAGTCAACATGAGCGCATATGAAGCCTCACCGCCGTGGCTCGCGCAAGACAGGCATTAAGATTCCCGCTAAGATCCGTGACGGTTGTGCTCCGCCGAGGGTCGGATTCACACGAAAGCGCACGTCGCGCTCATCCACCCTCGATGGAGGTTCTGTATGAAGACCTTCTTTGTCAGCGCCGCCCTCGCTCTAGTCGTCGTCGCGGCTCCGAGCCGTCAGGCGCATGCGCAGGCAGCGGCACCCGCCCGGCAGCAAGCCGCGCGTCGCGAAAAGAACGAGCCGCATCCACGCATCCGCGCCGCGATCAAGGAGCTCCAGGAGGCGAAGGCCGAGCTCCAGGCGGCGCCGCACGATTTCGGCGGCCATCGCGCCGACGCAGTTGTCGCCGTGGATAAGGCGATCGAGCAGCTGCGCCTCGCACTGCAGTACGATAAGAAATAGGTGGTGGCTCGTGGGTGATTCGTGATCGGTGGCGGGTGGCGGTACGGGGTCATTAGGTGGCTGAGCGGTCTGGCCCAGCTTCGCGCTTTCGCGTAAGCTCAGTCGCTCCGCGTTGCTGCCCCTGCCCCTCTCACGATCGTCCATGCGCCTCAGCATCCTGCTCGCTCTCACGGCCGCCCTGCCCCTCGGCGCGCAAGCGTCGACCTCGAACGCCTTCACCGCTGAAGTCGACCGTCGTGCCGCGGCAATCAGCGACAGTGTCGTTGCTTGGCGACGCGACATCCACGAGCATCCGGAGCTCTCGACCCAGGAGACGCGCACCGCGGCGCTCGTTGCCGCACATCTTCGCCGCTTTGGTATCGAGACGCGCACGGGTGTCGGCGGCACGGGTGTCGTCGGCGTGCTCAAAGGCGGGCGGCCTGGTCCAGTCGTGGCGCTGCGTGCCGATATGGACGCGCTTCCGGTCACGGAAGACGTCGACGTCCCCTTCCGCTCGCGCGTGCGCGTCCAGTACAACGGTCAGGAAGTTGGTGTCATGCACGCCTGCGGCCACGACACTCACGTCGCGATGCTGCTCGGCGCCGCGGAAGTGCTGTCGGAGATGCGGCAGCGCCTTCCGGGGACGGTGGTCTTTCTCTTTCAGCCGGCGGAAGAAAGCCTCGGCGGCGCCGCCGGAATGATCCGGGACGGTGCGTTAGAGAACCCTAAACCATCGGCCGTGTTCGGCATTCACGTCTTTCCGTACACCGTGGGCAGCGTCGTCTACCGTCCCGGCGGCTTGATGGCGGCCGGCGGCACGCTTCGAATTGTCGTACGCGGGCGGCAGACGCACGGCGCCATTCCGTGGAATGGCATCGACCCTATTGTCGTCGCATCTCAGATCGTGCTCGGCCTGCAGACCGTCGTGAGCCGGCAGATCGATCTCACCGCGAGCCCCGCAATCGTCACGGTCGCGACGATCAACGGCGGCGTGCGGAGTAACATCATCCCGGATAGCGTCGTGATGACTGGCACGATTCGCACCTTCGACGAAACGCAGCGCCAGCAGATTCCCGCACTGGTGAAACGAACCGCGGAGTCGATCGCGGCAGCCTCGGGTGCTACGGCGGCTGTGGAAGCGAGCGTCGCCGGCACGATCACGTACAATGATCCCGCGCTCGTCGAGCGCATGCGACCGACTGTCGAGCGCGTCGTCGCTGGTGGAATTCCGGGCGCAAAGGTCCTCCCCGGTCCACCGACGACGACCTCCGAGGACTTCTCGCTGTACCAGCAGAAGGTGCCGGGCATCTTCATGTTCCTCGGCATCACGCCCGGAGGAACCGATCCCAAGCTCGCCGCGCCTAACCACTCCCCAAAGTTTTACGCCGACGAGCGAGCGCTGCCGATCGGAGTGAAGCTCCTGGCGAGTCTCGCGCTCGATTATCTCTCGAGTCCGAGCGTGAGTCCGTAACGTTCCTCAGGAGACCCATGCGAATCAAAGGAAACTCACGACGGCGACGCGTGTACAGGCGAGCAGGTGCCACACACGTCGTCTGAGTCGTTCACAGAGAAGCTGGAGTCGCGAGTCCGATGGTCGCACGGAAGTATCTGCAGGGCGCGCTCGTTGCGACGAGCGCGATGATTTTTACCGGCGCTCAGTTCGCGCCGCGCCGTGACAGCAGGGGACCGGTACTCGAGGCCGCAACGAATTGGCTCTCTGGTAGCGCTGCCCAGCCAGACTCGGTAGCAAGGAAGGGCAAGCCGTCGGCGCTCGCGACGGCGACGAGAAAGGCGATCGATGCGTTGCGGGCTGCAGTCGGTCCGCTCAGCTCGCCGGCGGCGCTTCAAGATGCCGTGCGAAGCTATTGGGCATTTCGGACGGCACATCCTGACGCGATCCGAAATCCATATCTCTACTTCGTGGATTACGGGTTGCCGAGCACGGCGCCACGGGGCTACGTGTTCGATATGAGCGCCCTCGAGATCGTCGACGGCCCATTCACTGTCGCGCATGGCCGCGGCTCGTCCACCGCCAAGTACGGTGTGCCGACGCTCTTCTCGAATGCGGAGGGCAGCGAGGCGACGTCTCTGGGCCTCTACCTCACCGAGAACACCTACCCATTTCGTGGGAATTCAGGCGGACGCCGCTACAGCTCGATCGGCCTGCGCCTCGTTGGTGTTTCCGATGGCTACAACGATAATGCCCTCCACAGGCGGGTCGTCGCTCACGGCGCACCATACGTGACCGAGGCGAAGGCGGGGCGCAGCGAAGGCTGTCCGGCTATGGAGCAGTCGCGTGCGCGCCGACTGCTCCCGAGGCTCGCCAACGGCGGAATGGTGTTCCTCTTCGCACCCGACTCGACTTGGTTGTCGGGTGATCCGTGGTTGACGGCCACTGCTGAATGACAGCCTTCGCTACGGCAAGGGCGAACACAGATACACCCCACACGTCGAGCAGCGTCAAATGCCTCTCACCGAACGAGCGAGAAGGTGAAGCGCTGCTCCACGAGCTGTCTCACTTTTCGATTGTTCGCCATCGCCGGCTCGTAGCGCGAGCGCACGAGCGCCTGCCTAACGGCTTCACCGAACAGGACTTGCGTCGCCTGCCGAATGATGATCGATGCCGGCTCCGCTCGGCCGAGGGTGTCGACGATGAATTGCGCGACCACGGCACCTTCGATTTGCGCCGAACGTAGCGCCGACGGATAATCCGGCGCGGGATTGTCACGTAGCGGATGCGCTGCCCATTCGACCGTCTCGATTGTGTGGAGACCCTCAGGGCTGCCCGGTCCGCCAGCGCCGTTACCGCCGCCGACTCCCGGCGCGCAATCGAGACACGACGTGACATGCCAGTCCGCGGCGGTTACCGGCGCACCGGCATCGATGTAAGGCAGATCGCCTGGCACGGGGATGAGCGGATTGACGCCGTCTGGATTCTTGATGCAGCAAACAGGACGTCCGTCTGGAATTGGTTCGCGCGGGAAATCGCCTACGGGCGCTTTTGGCAGCACAGTGAACACGGGCGGTGGTGAAAATGATTCCTTCACTCTTGGGCTGAGATTCGCCTGCGCCGTGGCGACGACGGCGAGCGCGATGAGGGCTGTGTGCAGGCCCACACTGACCAGCATTCCACCCCTGCGACGCGTCGGTGCAGCATTGGACTCGAGCAATGTGCGCAGCATCGTGCCTCTCCGGTTTGAGCTTCACCGGCGAAGATGGATTACCGCGCATCACCTTGCATGACGAGCCCTTTGCGACGGCATGAAGTGATCATCAACCAAAGATGATGATTGCATGAACGACAAAAGCAGATCCCTCGTCGCTTCGCTCCTCGGGATGACATGCCGTTGTCATCCCGAGCACAGCGAGGGATCTGCTTTTCACCCGCAACCCGCAACGCTATTCGTGCGTAACCACCCACCACATTCGATCGAGCGACTTCTGGCGCGGGGCGACTTCGGCAAGCGTGTTCGCGTCGTACAGTCGTCCGTTCTTCATCACGTAACGGATCGCCGTCGTATTCCGGATGTCGTCGAGGGGATTCTTGTCGAGCACTTGTAGATCGGCCAGTTTGCCCGCTTCGATCGAGCCGATGTCCTTCCCCACTCCGATCGACTCTGCGCCGAAGATCGTGCCGACGCGAAGGACATCATGGTTAGGCATGCCGCCGCTCGCGATGCTCCAAAGCTCCCAGTGCACGCCGAGTCCCTGCATCTCACCATGGCCGCCGAGTCCCACGCGACCACCCGCTGCCACGATCTTGGCCGCCTGCGCCGCGATCTGGTTGAAGGAATACTCGCTATCGGCAAACCAACCCGGCCTTCTCAATCCCCGGCGATCGAGCTCCTGGTGCGGCGTGAACCGCTGCAGCTTCGCGTCACCGTGGATGTCGTAATGCTCGAACCAGTAGTTCTCGGCGAAGGGGCCGCCGTATTGCACAATCAGTGTCGGCGTGTACGTGATGCCGCTCTTCGCCACTACCTGCACGACATCCTTGAACAGTGGCGTGATCGGATACGCGTGCTCGCTTCCCGCGAAGCCATCGATCGCTTCGGTGAGATTCTTCTTGAAGTCCAGCCCGCCCTCCAGCGTCGGCGTGATGTGCTGCTCTTTCGCCGCCATGAGGATCCACTGACGGATCATGCGCTGACCGGACATGTACTGCTTCAGCGTGTGCGTCTGGTAGAAATCGGAGTAACGCGTCAATACCTCGCGCGCGTCATCGAGACTCGACACCTCGTCGGTCCAGAATACGCCGGGGCCCGTCGTGAAGATGCGCGGCCCGACCATGTCGCCCGTTTCCACGAGATCACCGTAGGCGAGCACATCGGTCGTCGAGGTCTGCGGGTCGCGTGTCGTCGTCACGCCGTACGCGAGATTGACGAGATACTCGTACACCTGCGTCTTGTGGATGCCCCACGTCGGCCACATGTGCGCATGGACGTCGACCCAACCCGGAATGATGGTCGTTCCAGTCACATCGATAGTGCGCGCACCGGCTGGAATTGTGAGACTGCCACTCGGCCCAACCGCGGCAATGCGATTGTTGGTGACAACGACGTCACCGTGCTCGATGACCTCGTTGCCCTTCATCGTCACGATACGCGCATTTTTCAGCACGGTCGTGCCACTCGGCCGATCCTTCGCCGCCGTGATCGCTACATCGAGTCGCGTTGGTGAATACGCTGGCTTCTTAGCCCCTGATGAGGTGTCCGGCTTCGCCCCGACGCGAGTGAGGCTGTCCGCCTTGCGCGTCGAGTCCGTAATGGCGCGATTGGCCGTCGCCACATCATACGTGAAATACGAATGGCCTAACGACCAGTAAAGCGACTTGCCATCCTGCGTCCAGCCGAGGAAATCTCCGCCGACGCGTGACAGTCGTCGCACGGGGACCACCGCTCCCCCCGGACTGGAGATGCTGATCGATGGCGTCTGGCCGCCAGTAACGGGCACCGCGACGAGATACAACTTGTTGTCGATGTCCGCGAACGCCTGATCGCCATCCGGGCTGAGTACGACTTCGTTGGCCGGCCCCGGGCGCGCATCAGGTCCGCCGAGTGGGTCGGTGTAGCCTGTGATCTTTACGTGCGCGCGCCGATCGGTGCCATCCCATCGCATCGACACAACCCCTTCGATCGGATCGTAGATGAACACGCGCGCCGTGTCGTGCGTGAAATGCGGGCGGCCGTACGCATAGTTGAGTGGTGCGATCTGGGTCACCTCACCGCCGTCGGCCGGCAGCCACACCAGCTCCTTGACCTGCGGGCCCGGTCCGCTGAACTCATCGGTCTTCTCGATGCGCTCGGCGCGCGGACCGCGTACCACGACGATTCGGCGCCCAGTCGGGTCGTAGTTCAGATCTTCGTAGAATGCCTGCTGCCGCGACAACCGCTCCGGCCGCGCATTGGCCGTCGTCGATGAAATACGCCAGACGTCGCCGCCCTGCTCTGTCCAGGTGACATATGCGATCCAGCGGCCATCCGGCGACCAGGCCGGCGAATGCTCGCCGCCGGCGAAGCTGGTCAGGCGTCGGGGTTTGCCGTTAGGCAAGTCGATGAGCCAGAGTTTGTCGAGCGCCGAGAAGACGAGCTTCTTACCGTCGGGTGATGGCCGCGCGTTGCGGATTTGCTTCACCGTCAGCACGGAATCGTCTACCGGATACTCGGATTTCACGAGCGGTCCCATGTCGATCTGGACATCAGCGCTGAACGAAATCGCCGTCGCTCGGCCATCCGGCACGCTCAGGCGCCAGAGCTTTCCGCCATAGGTGAGCACAACGCCGCGCGAGTCTGGCGTCCATGCATAGCCAGGGAGAAGATCGCGCGTGTATCGAGACTCCGAATCGTCACGTTGGATGTCCCGTGCCAACACGACCTCGTCGCCCGACGCGAGGTTGCGCAGTCGCAACGCCGTCTTGCTGTCGATGCGTGAGGCGTACGCGAGCCATTTCCCATCGGGGCTCACTGCCGGGCGCATGCCGCCGCCCAGATTCGTCGTGCGCAGGTACGTCTTACCTGTGGTGCGATCGTAGACGCCAATCTGCCAACGGTCGTCGAGCATCTGATCGTACTTGAACCCGCCCCGCTTGATCGCGGCGTAGATGTAGCGGTTGTCCGGTGCGACCATCGCCCCCATGTAGTTGTTGAAGGGCGGCGGCGCCGACGGATCGGGCGGGGCGCTCTGCGTACCTGGACCCGTGAGCTGCAGACCGGAGCCGCCGTCCTTGTTCATCAGGACCAGGTCGTAGCGGCTTCCCAGAATCCCCGTTTTGGTACGCGAGACGACCAGGTATTTGCCGTCCGGCGTCCAGGCTGGCGAGATGTACTGCGCATCCTTGTCCTTGGTGAGCGCGCGCGGATTCTGGCCGTTGGCGTCGATGAGCCAGAGATTCTCGTAACCGCTGCGGTCGGACACGAAAACGATCGTGCTTCCGTCGGGCGAGTAACGCGGCTGGCCGTCGAAGGCCATTCCGCTCGTTATGCGCGTTGCCTTGCCGCCGGCCAGCGGGAGGGTGTACAGATCGCCCACGAGGTCGAAGACGATCGTCTTTCCGTCCGGCGAGACATCGAGCGACATCCACGTTCCCTCGTCGGTCGTGAATGCCGCCTGACGAGTGGGAATGATGGGCAGATCGGAATTGGGGGCCGTCTTTTTTGCGGTGTCAGCGGCACCAGCCTGCTGCTGTGCTGTGGCGGTAGCGGAACCGAGCCATGTGAAGACGAGGAGCGAGGCAAGACGTGCGCTGATCGAACGCAGGAGCATACTGACTCCGTGTTGGGAGAGGCGGACGGGGCCGACAGAGGCGCCCTAATGTAGCCTTCGCCGCTCGACGCTGCACGAACTCCTATTGACACCGACTCGTCGTCCCGACAGCATCCGAATCCAACCCTTTCGTCATACCATACGATGCGTTACTCCCTACCGCTTCTCCTCAGCTGCCTCGCCGTCACTCCTCTCCTTGCCCAGGGCACAAAGCCGAAGCCGGAGGACACGGAAGTCTGGTCCCCCGTTCCTCGCGTCGTCACGCCGGGCCGCACGGATGCACAACCGCCTTCGGATGCGATCGTGCTATTCGATGGCCGTAACCTCGAGCAATGGGTGTCCGTGAATGATCACGGACCCGCGCGCTGGACGGTCGCTGACGGCATTCTTACCGTGAACAAGCCGGCCGGGAACATCGAGACGAAGCGCAGTTTCACGAATTATCAACTTCATCTCGAGTGGCGGATTCCCGAGGGCATCACCGGCTCGGGACAGGCGCGTGGCAACAGCGGCGTCTTTCTCGCGTCGACGGGGAATGGCGACGCCGGCTACGAGATCCAGGTCCTCGACTCCTACGACAACAAGACGTACGTCAACGGGCAGGCCGCCGCGATTTACAAACAATACGCACCGCTCGTGAACGCGATGCGCAAACCCGGCGAGTGGAATACGTACGATATCATCTGGACGGCGCCGACCTTCCACGACGACGGCTCGGTCGCGACACCGGCTTATGTCACGGCATTCCACAACGGTGTGCTCGTGCAGGATCACGTCGCGCTCAAGGGCGAGACGCTCTACATCGGCGCGCCTTCCTACAAGAAGCATGGGCCGTCGCCCATCAAGCTTCAGGCGCACGGCGACCCCAGCGCGCCAATCAGCTTCCGCAACATCTGGGTGCGGGACCTGAGCCAGCCCTGACCACTCCGCAACCATGCCAGGCCGCGGCCGCTCATTGAGCGGTCGCGGCCGCCGCATTGGGCCAACGGGCCATTTCGAGTGGGGCGGTGCACACACTTGATTCGATGTCGCAGACTGCTCCGGCGGAGTAGTTAGGCGGAGTTCGGAGCATCGACGCGCCGCACGAGCACGGCGGCGCGCCGCCGTATCCACTGTTGAAGGAGTTGGGAACAATGACGCACCGTTTCATCCTGCCCGTCGGGGCGCTCGCCGCGTTCGCCTCATTCGCGCTGATTACCGGATGTAGCAGCGACGCGACCTCACCGAACGAGGCCGCGAATGTCCGCGTGGTCAACGCCTCGCCAAGCACCGGACCCATCACTGCCAGCTCGGAGAACAAGACAGTCCAGGCCGGCGTGTCCTTCCAGACACCGACCGCCGCCGGCGGCTGCGGCACTATCGAGCGCGGCGGCGACGAGCAGATCGACTTCGTTCTTGCCGGCACTCAGACGGGCCTCGCGTCCATCAAGTCGAACTTTGTCGCCCAGCAGAACTACACGGCCGTGTTCTTCGGACCGAACAATGTCGGCGTGTTCCAGGAGTCATTCACCGCACCCTCGGCGAACAACAACGCCATCCGCTTCATCAACGCGACGGGCACGGCGGGTGACATCTATCTCACCATACCAAACGCAATCCTGCCCGGCACGCAGCCGACGATCTCGAACCTTGCCGCCGGTGCCGCTTCGGGCACCAACGGCAACGCCCCCGGTGGCACGTTCGCGCAGTATCCGAACTCCAACGTCCAGGTGCGCATGTTCAACGTTGGCCAAAACACCGGCACACCGCGCGTCGACTTCATCATCGGTGGTCTATCCAAGAGTGTCGGCACCGTGATCCTCACGGCGCCTCCGGCTGGGCAGTCGTCGCCGACAGCGTTTGTCGTCGGTCCCTGCCACAGCTAGCGATCCAACTCGGCGACGGCGAGCCATCTGCAGCATACGCACGTTAGGCGGTCGCACGCGCGGATCGCCCGCAAGGCCGATGACTCGCCGTCACTGCGCGCGCCGCAGCTCGAGCAACGACGCTCGCCGCGCACCGGGATACGGCACGTGGCTCCCCTTGAGCCCGTGCCACAGAATCTCGTTGAAAAGATCATCATCGCCTCGATCCTCGGCCGAGAGATCGAGGCGTTTCGAACGCTCCGCACCGAGACCGACACGGGGGTTCCGGTCGGTCAGGCTCGTCGCCGGTTTGAGCGCGGTGTAGGCGGCGAGGTCGGGTTTCGACGTGAAGATATCGCGCAGCGGGCGACCATAATAGTCGAACTGTGAGAGAGAGCCGAGGTGCAGCATCTCGGCGATCGTCGCGACGACGTCGCTGGTGTTCGTGAAGCGGTGATACACGCCTGGCGCATTGTACGGTGAAATGACGAACAGCTCCGACCGGTGTGAGTCCACGTGATCGGGACCGTTCTGTGCGTCGTCCTCGACGACGAACACCACAGTGTTCTTCCAGTACGGTGTCCGTGACAGCGCGTCAATCATACGCCCGAACGCGAGGTCGTTGTCCGCGACGAGCGACCGCGGTGTCAATTCGCCGCCTTTGAGCGCGGCGGTGTGATCGTTGGGCAGGCGCAGAATCTCCAGCCGCGGCATCGTCCCATCGCGCACATCGCGCGCGAGATCTTTTACCCATATATCCATCCGGTACTGGTCCGGTATGTCGAGATCGAAGCCTGGGTAATCCTGGTTCATGTGGGCAGCCAGAAAGGCCTTGTTGCCAACATACCGTGGCCGGCCGTCCAGTCCGTCGATCGTATCCCGCGACACGAACTCGCCGTAGTCCCGAAAGGTGATGTGCGCATGCTCGGCGAGGTTCCACAGGTAGCCACTCGCTGGCGCGCTCACATCGTCATCGGGAATGTGCCTCGCACCCTCGCCGTGATTCGTGCCCTCGTAGTCGTAGCTTCGTCCACGCTCCGAGTAGTGGGACGGCACCGTCTTCTCCACATAGTCCGTGGCGTAAGCCGCCGTCGACCAGTTGTGCCCATCCCCGCTCACCTCGGCGTTCACCAGGAACCGATCGAAGATACCGAAGCGCTCGGCGAGCGCATGGTGGTTCGGTGTGTTCACGCGCGGAAAGATCGTCAGCGAGGAATCGCCGTCGGCCTGCGAGAGGTCGCCGAGCACTTCATCGTACGTTCGGTTCTCCTTGATCACGTAGATCACGTGCTCGAATGGCGGATACACCGCGGTGGAGCGCGCCGGCTTGTCCCAGCCATTCGCCCGGCTCACCCGACTCGTGAATGAGGCAAGCGCCGCCGGCATGAACGCTGTGGAACGAAGCACCATGAGCGACCCATTGAGCTGCCCAAGCGTGTACGATTGCGGATGTCGTTCGCGCGGTTTGTATGGCGTGGGGCCATCGGGATTCGGAGCTGCGCCGAGACCCTTGCCGTTCACCACGACGAGTGAGTCACCTAACGACGCAAGCGCTGTCGGATACCAGTCCACGGGCACTCGCCCGACAAGCTTGGCCGCCGGGCCATTACTGCTGTCGAGATCGAAGACCGCGACGGCGTTGTTGTCGGCCTCGGCGACGAACAGGCGACGCTCGTCCGCCGACAGGGCAATCGCGTTCGGCGTGCTCCCTTCTGCAGGTCCCTCTGGCGGCGGATCACGCAACTCGGCGGCCTTTGATCCGTTTATGACATAGAAGACGTTCACCCGATCCGTGCTCGCCGACGCGACGAACAAACGCGATTCACGCTTATCCAGCAGCAACGCGGATGGATGACGGCCTACGCTGATCGCTTGTCCGGGGATGAGACGGCCGTCCGCGCCGCCGGTGAAGGAAAACACGAGGGAGTCGCCCCAAGCCGACGCGAACACCCGATTGTCGTGCGTTGTCACGACGGCGTACGGATATTTGCCTAACCGCAGACGCTGCCGCACCCGTTTTTGCGCGATGTCGACTACGGCAAGTGAGTCCGTCAGATTCTCCGCGACGTAAAGAAAGCGGCCATCGTTCGACAGTGCGATACCAGCCGGGTAGCGCTTTCCGAGGCGATGCGCCGTCTTCTCGTCCAGCGCGATGCTGTCCGCGAGACGGGCATGCCCGTCCTGCCACGCGAACTCGTAGATGACATCGTGATAGCCGCCGGAGACGAACAGCGTGTTGCCGGCCCGGTTGAACGCCAGCCCGAGGAACACTGCCGGCAGCTTGACGGTCTGGACGACGCGTCCAGTCGTGCGCTCGAAGACCTGAATACCCTGCTCGCGCCAGCCATTGAGCAGCACTACGAGCTCCCGTCCGGCGGGGTGTACCGCAACGGCGAGCGGCATCGACCCGAGCTCGACCGAGGGCGCGGCCGGATCGAGCGACGTGCCCGTCGGCAGTTGCGCGTGTGGCCGCTGCTGTTCCGGGGCGCCCACGGTGGTGGATCGCGCCCGAACGTCACATCCCGAGAGGCATGCGAGCGCGAGGATAAGAAGTCGTTGACCGAATTGTCTTTCGAGTGTTGGCTGCGTATGCATAACGAGTCGACGCGGGGAGATCGACTTGCGGCGAGTCCAGACCGTTGAAGTTAATCGTCCTCCGCGTGCTCCGCGTGATCCGCCAGGCCCAGACTCTTGTCCCGAGCCTCGCTGCGGCCGCCGATAGCAACACTTGTGCGCCGTGATGCGTAAATGCACATTGACACGTCACATCGTCCCCACGCGTTCATGGCGCCAACCCTCTCATCTCTTCAACGAAGGGTGATCGAGCGGCTGAACCTCCTGGGTCTGGAGGATTTTGCGGCGCGCGCCACTGCGGCATGGTCGGATGGACAGCCCTTCCCATGCAAGCTCACGCCAGCCGAGCGAGCCACGATGGAAGGCGCCGCGCTGTGCGAGGACTACAAGCAGGCGAATCAGCAGGCGAGAGCGATCGCGGAACTGAACATGCGCTAGCCACTCGCGGCGCGCCTATTTACAGCTCTCGCCGGCGCGCACAGTTTGCCTGCTTGACTGCCACTGGAAGGACCGATGCGGGAGGACGAATCCGCGGCGTTTTCGCGGGTCGTGTCGCGCCGAAATGCGCTGAAATGGATGGGCGTTGCCGTCGGAGGCACGGCGTTGGGGGCATGCACTCCCCTCACACGCAGCGCGGCTCCTCCCGTCCGCGGGCGACGACGCCTGGCGCCCGTTCGTGTGTCCGAGGAGCGGGTCATTCGCACCGTCGTCGGCCTGCGGCCATTCCGTCGGTCGGGCTTTCTCGTACAGGCCCAGTCCCAGAATCAGAGATTGCTCATTCACAACTACGGACACGGCGGCGGCGGTGTGTCGCTCTCGTGGGGCTCAGCCGATCTCGCGGCGGAGCTCGCGCTGGCGTCGTCCGACCGGCAGGCCGCCGTCGTTGGCTGTGGCGTCATCGGACTGTCGACGGCCAGATTGCTACAGGATCGTGGGTTCCTTGTCACGATCTACGCGCGCGACCTGCCGCCCAACACCACGTCGAATATCGCCGGCGCCCAGTGGTCCCCTGTCACCGTCGTCGACGCTGATCAGGCGACGCCGGCCTTCGAGGCGCAATTCGTTCGCGCTTCGCGCTTCGCCAACCGGTACTTCCAGACGCTGGTCAGCGCTCGCTACGGCATCTCGTGGCGAGAGAACTACTCGATCTCGACGCACGTCACGACCGCTCCGAGCGGCGGCAGCTGGGAGGCGTCGCATCTCCGAGACCTTCTCATCAGGACTGATCTCTCACCGGAGGAGAGTCCCTTTCCGACATATCGGGTTTCGCATTTTCTCTCGATGCATATCGAGCCGTCGATCTATCTTCCCGCGGTGTTACAGGACTTTCGGATTGCCGGCGGCCGCGTCGTGATCCGCGACTTCGCCGACGCACGCTCGATACTCGCGCTGCCGGAGCCGGTGATCGCCAATTGCACTGGGCTCGCCGCGGGGAAGCTCTTCGACGATGCTGACGTACTTCCCATCAAGGGGCAGCTCACGGTGCTCGCGCCACAGCCGGAAGTCGACTACATCACGGTCGGACCCGGCGATCTTTATATGATGCCTCGCCAGGATGGCATCATCCTCGGCGGCACTCACGAGCGCGGCGAATGGAGTCTCGAGCCTAACGCGACGGAAGCCGCGCGTATTCTGCGTGGACAGCAAGAGCTTTTCGCTTCCCTCGTGAGTTGACATTCTGGGCAGGCCGGATGGTCGATGGTACGTGGAAACCATCCTTCGTTCGCCGGTGTCTCACGACGAACCCCCACGTTGAGGCCTTCGTATGCGATGTCTCGTCGCGCTGCTGGTTGTGGCCGCCCTCGTCTCTCCGCACTCCAGTCGCGCCCAGCTTCCCGACACACCCGCGGGTCGCCAGCTCAGCGGCTGGCTCGCCGCCTTCAATTCGGGGAACCGCGACACCGTGCGCAGCTTCTACGAGCAGCACTACCCCAGCGCGGTTGGACGCGTCGATCAAATGCTCAGCTTCCGCGATCGGACCGGGGGTTTCAATTTCATTAAAGTGTCTGAGTCTGCAGCGAATCGCATTGTCGTTTACGTGAAGGAGCGCGCGTCCGATCAATTCGCCACGGCGACCCTCGACGTCGATACCGCGCCGCCGCACTATATGACCGCACTCCAACTGAATGCAATCGAACGTCCCGCGGAGTTCGCGATCAAACGCGTCGACGAGAAGGAGTTGCTCCGTGGCCTTCGCGAGCGTCTCGACGAGGAAGTCGCGACCGGCCATTTCTCTGGTGCCGTGCTCCTGGCGCGTGGCGGCAAAACACTCTTCGAGTCGGCGTATGGCCTCGCCGATCGAGATCGGCGCATCGCCAACACGCTCGACACACGCTTCCGACTCGGCTCCATGAACAAGATGTTCACGGCGACGTCCGTGCTGCAGCTCGTGCAGGCGGGAAAGGTCAAGCTCGAAGCGCCGCTCATCACGTACATCCCCGATTATCCAAACAAGGAGCTCGCGTCGAAGGTCACGATTCACCAGCTGCTAACGCACACGGGCGGCACGGGAGATATTTTCGGACCCGAGTACCAGACACATCGCCTCGAGCTGCGGACACTCGCCGACTACGTCACACTGTATGGCAATCGACCCCTCGCCTTCGAGCCGGGGAGTAAGTGGGAGTACAGCAATTACGGCTTCATCCTTCTCGGTCGTGTCGTCGAACGTGTCAGCGGGATGTCATATTACGATTACGTCGCGAAGAATATCTTCACGCCGGCGGGCATGATGTCGAGCGGCTCCGAGCCGGAAGACTCTGTTGTCAAGAATCGCGCGGTTGGGTACACGCACATGGACGGCGGAAGCGACTTGCGACCCAATACGGAGACACTTCCCTGGCGTGGCACGTCAGCGGGCGGAGGCTACTCCACGGTGGGCGATCTGCTTCGATTCGCGGAGGCATTGCGAGCGCACAAGCTCCTCGACGTGCGTCATACGGATCTCCTCACGACGGGCAAGGTCCAGACGCCGGGCGGCGGTAAGTATGCCTACGGGTTCGGCGACAACACCACGAATGGCTTGCGTTGCTTCGGCCACAACGGTGGCGCGCCGGGTATGAATGGTGATCTCGAGATATGCGACGGCGGCTACGTGGCGGTCGCTCTCGCGAACATTGATCCTCCCGCCGCCGGTCGAGTGACCGATTATCTCGTGAACCGGTTGCCCACTCCCTCAACTCCGTAGCGCTTCATTTGCGGCGAGGTGCGGCGCGCTCGGCGAGCGTTAGCGCGCCGCTCGAGTGCGCGCGGCGCGATCCATCCCTCACCTCAGGCAGCGGAGCAGTACTCCTCAGCGACGATTCGCTGGACGTCCACCTCGAAAGCACCCATGTCATCCGGAACGCTGCCGGAGGCGCGCAGCGTGCTCAATACCGTACCCGTGCTCCGGAGCACCTCGTCGAGGGATTGGCCGCGTCCCTTCAACGGTACCACGTATTCGCGGATCGCCTCGCGGAGCTTTCCTCGTGGATCGACATCCGCGCTGCGACGTCCGCGGTCGGCTGCCATTCGGGCTCGGCTGTCTCTGGCTTCATGTCGAGCCCGGCGCGCGCGGTCGATCAGCTCGGCGCTCGAGGCAGCCACCTCGAGCTGGCTGCTGTATGCGACGGCGGCATCCCAGAACCGGACAATCGAGTCGTCCTCCAATGGTACCGACCGCTCGAGATTCCCTGAAAACGTGCTCAACTCCCGCGCAAGCTCCCCGCCCCGAGCGCTCTTGATGTTCTCACACTGCCAGCGGATCCGTGCGATGCGATGCACGATGAGGGCGTAATCCTCGTAAGGCAGTATTTTCGTTAGCGATCTCAGACTGGCGGCGACCTCACGCAGGAGGCTTCGCGGTGGCTCGGCTTCTCGGAGATTTGAGTCGCGAGAATAGTCCTGTGATCGCCTCGCGCCGTCCGGTTCTGGATCCTGCGGACTGTGCATGGTGCGCCTCCATGAATCAGTCTTGCAAGCGTCCGAACTGTCCGTGTCGCTCCGTCGCACCACGACAGCCAAACGCGTTCTGTCCTGCAAGTGATGCACCCATTGAACGGCT